>Ga0315907_10001373_pt1 | contig 32968 bp, 26 predicted proteins | sample LakEriMetagenome_3_FD_203525 | JGI IMG/M metagenome (GOLD analysis project Ga0315907, IMG submission 203525) | Freshwater fungal communities from buoy surface, Lake Erie, Ohio, United States - Buoy 12 MA123 | ecosystem: Environmental > Aquatic > Freshwater > Lake > Lake biofilm | place: USA...
AACAACAGCCAACGAAATCAGCATCGCAACCAATTGCGCGGTTTGATACTGGACACCTTTGCCACCCTGACCGCCGCCCAGGTGCGCGAGCGCCTGGACCGCGCACAGATTGCCAATGCCGCGGTGAACAACATGCACGATGTTTGGTCGCATCCGCAACTCGCCGCAAGAAATCGCTGGGCGAACGTGCCCTCCCCCGCAGGCGATTTGCCCGCCCTCTTGCCCCCAGGGGTGAACGACCAATTTGACCCGCGCATGGATGCGATTCCCAGCCTCGGTCAACATACAGTGAGCGTGTTGCAAGAACTGGGTTTTGGGGCGGCAGAGATCGACGCGATGTTGACGCCACAAGCATCCCACAAAGACAACAGCGTGTTGGCCTGAGCCAGTGATCCAAGCATGTCCAACCCTCTGAACATCCAACAAGCCCGCACACTGCTTTTTGTTCCCGGCAACCGCTCTGAACGTTTCGACAAAGCCGTGCGCAGCGGCGCCGACGCTGTCGTGCTCGACCTGGAAGACAGCGTGCCGCCGAACGCCAAACAAGACGCAAGGCGAGCCATCGTCCACGCATGGTCCGCGCTCCAGGCCATGGGCTTGCCGCTGGTGTTGCGCATCAACCCGGAAACCAGCGCCGTCTGGCGCGACGACCTGGCCCTGTTGAACCAACTGCCTGGCCTGGCTGCCTTGATGGTGCCCAAAGCTGAATCGGCCGACAGCCTGGGCACCCTGCACTCTGCGTTCAAACACTTGCCCTTGCTGCCCTTGATCGAAACCGCCGCCGGCTGGTTTCACCTTAACGCCATCGCCCAGGCCCCAGGCATCGTTCGCCTCGCCCTGGGCCACATCGACTTCATGGCCGACACCGGCATGCAGTGCAGCGAAGATGAAAACGAACTCGCCCCATTGCGATTTGCCATCACCATGGCCACCCGCTTGGCCAGCCTGCCTCCCGCCATTGACGGCGTGACGGTTCAAACGCAGGACACAGCACGCCTGACGGCAGACACCCAACGCGCCAAACGTTTTGGTTTTGGCGGCAAGCTGTGCATCCACCCGACCCAAATTGCCCCTGTGCATGAGGCCTTTGCGCCGTCAATGGCTGAACTCGCATGGGCGCAGCGTGTGATGGAGGCGGATGCCGCGTCCGGTGGCGCGGCAGTGCAACTGGACGGGCGCATGGTGGATGCGCCAGTGGTGCTGGCGGCACGGCGCGTGGTGAACGCTGCGGTGCAAGGTTAACCCGCATATCTCACCAGGGAGGCGCCCGAGTGAGCTGTGATGGGGTGCGCTGGCAAGGCGAGACGACGCTGCGGGCTCGTGCCCGCGAGGAGGAGCAACGCGGCCAGCGTGCCGCAGCACGGCTCAATCGGGTGTGTAGCGCTCGGTACAAATTGGATTTGGCGCTCGAAGCCAAGAGAGTGAGCATTCATGCGGTGTTGCGGGGCATAAGAGAGCGACCTGGTGAAATATGCGGGTTAAGGCGCGGGCCAGCAGTTTCTGTCCATCCTTGCCGATTTTGGTGGAGCGACCATGTGAATGGGCCGGTCCACTCGGGCGCTTTTCAATGCTTTGGCAACTTGCTCGACCCCGGAAACATACTCTCCATGAAGGCGGGGCCTTCCGTCACCATGAACTCCTGAAAAGTCTGTGCGGCAGGCGTCAAGAGTTTGGTGGCGGGGTAAAGCACGTACCAGGTGCGAACGATGGGCAGGCCCTTCACATCGAGCAAAACCAGGCGGCCGGTTTCTTGTTCCAGGCCTATGGTGTGCAGCGACAGGAAAGCCAGGCCCATGCCCGCCATGACGGCTTGTTTGATGGATTCGTTGCTGCTCATTTCCCGGTGCATGGGCGGGCTGATCTGGTGCTCGGCAAAGAAGAACTCCATGGCCGAACGCGTGCCTGAGCCGACTTCGCGGTAGATGAAAGGTTCGTTGGCGAGTTTTTGCGGATCCAGCCGTTTTTTGCCGGCCAAACGATGCCCCGGCGGCGCGATGACGCCGTGCGGGTGGCGGGCGAAGGGTTCGGCCACCACGGGTGTGCGGGGTGGCGGGCGGCCCATCAGGGCCAGGTCGATCTCGCCCGCCTCCAATTGAGCAATGACGGCCTCGCGGTTGGCGATGCTCACGTCCAGCTCAATGTGGGGATGCTGGCTTTGAAACTGGGCGATCAAACGGGGCGCGAAATAACGGGTGGTGGTGACCAGGGCGATCTTCACCTTGCCTTGGTAGTTGCCCTGCAACACATCCAGCGCGTCGCTGGCGTCCCGCAGGCTTTGGGCCACACGCTGGGCATAGGGCAGCAGAATGTGGCCAGCCTGGCTGAGCACGAGGTTGCGGCCCCGTTTTTCAAACAAGGCCACCCCCACGGCTTCGGCCAGTTGCGCCATCTGCATGGACACCGCCGGCTGGGTGAGGTGCAGCACCTCGGCGGCACGCGCAAAACTCGAAGCCTCGCCCGCAATGATGAAGATCTGCAGTTGGCGCAAGGTGGCGTGGCGCAGGCGGTCGGTCATGGGACAGTGTGGGGGCAACGCAGTGGATGGCGTGGCGCATTGTAGGAAGGCGCAGGCCAGGCGGTCGCGCCTGTGGGCCATGGCGCGAGATAAAAACGTCACCAGGCCAAGTTGGCTGCGCTGCCTCCTAAAATCAACGCTTCCGCCAGCAGTCGTTCACAGCGACAGGCCGGCCAACACCTTCCCCCAAAGCGCCCCATGTCTGAAGCCAACAAGCCCGAACTCGCCAAATCTTTTGAGCCCGCCGCCATCGAAGCCCACTGGGGGCCGCTGTGGGAAGCCAGCGGCGTCTACGAGCCAACGCTGGATGCGAGCAAGCCCTCGTTTTCCATCCAACTGCCGCCGCCCAACGTGACGGGCACGCTGCACATGGGGCATGCCTTCAACCAGACCATCATGGATTCGCTGACGCGTTACCACCGCATGCGCGGCCACAACACGCTTTGGGTGCCAGGCACCGACCATGCAGGCATTGCCACGCAAATCGTGGTGGAGCGGCAGTTGCAGGACAAAGGCCAAACCCGCCACGACCTGGGGCGCAAAAACTTCGTGGCCAAGGTGTGGGAGTGGAAAGAAGAAAGCGGCTCGACCATCACCCGCCAGATGCGCCGCATGGGCGACTCAGTGAGCTGGAAACACGAGTACTTCACCATGGACGAGAAGTTGTCCAAGGTGGTGACAAAAACCTTTGTGCAGCTGTACGAAGAAGGGTTGATCTACCGTGGCAAACGCCTGGTGAATTGGGACCCTGTGCTCAAGTCCGCGGTGTCTGACCTGGAGGTGGAAAGCACCGAGGCCGACGGCAAGATGCACTACATCACCTACCCCTTCAGCCAAGGGCCGCAGCAGATTGCGGGCGAGTTGCAAAGGGGCATGACCATTGCCACCACCCGCCCGGAAACCATGCTGGCCGACGGTGCCCTGGCCGTTCACCCGGAAGACGAACGCTACAAACACCTCGTAGGGCAAATGGTGGATTTGCCGCTGTGCAACCGCCAAATTCCCATCATTGCCGACGACTTCGTGGACCGCGAATTCGGCTCGGGCTGCGTCAAGATCACCGGCGCCCATGATTTCAACGACTACGCCTGCGCGCAGCGCCACAACCTGCCGCTCATCACCATCTTCACCCTGGATGCCAAGGTCAATGAAAACGGCCCCGCAGCCTACCAAGAAATGGATCGTTTCGATGCTCGCAAAGCCGTGGTGCGCGACCTGGAAGCGCAGGGCTTTTTGCTCGAGATCAAACCCCACAAGCTGATGCTGCCCATCTGTGCCCGCACCGGCCAAGTGGTTGAACCCATGCTCACCGACCAATGGTTCGTCGCCATGACCAAACCCGGCCATGACGGCAAAAGCATTGCGCAAAAAGCCATCGACGTGGTCGACAGCGGCGAAGTGAAGTTCGTGCCCGAACAATGGGTCAACACCTACAACCAGTGGATGAAAAACATCCAGGACTGGTGCATTTCGCGCCAGTTGTGGTGGGGGCATCAGATTCCCGCTTGGTATGGCACCAACGGCGAACTCTTTGTGGCCAACAGCGAAGAAGAAGCCCGCGCCCAAGCCACCGCCCAAGGCTACAGCGGTGAATTGAAGCGCGACGAAGACGTGCTCGACACCTGGTACTCCTCCGCCCTGGTGCCTTTCTCCAGCCTCGGATGGCCGGAAAAAACCAAAGAACTTGATTTGTTCTTGCCCTCCAGCGTGTTGGTCACGGGCTTTGACATCATCTTCTTCTGGGTGGCCCGCATGATCATGATGACCAAGCACTTCACCGGCAAGGTGCCCTTCCATCATGTTTACATCCACGGCCTGGTGCGTGACGCGCAGGGCAAGAAGATGAGCAAGTCCGAAGGCAATGTGCTGGACCCTGTGGACTTGATCGACGGCATTGAACTGCCCGCCTTGCTCGACAAACGTGTGGTCGGCCTGCGCAAACCGGAAACCGCACCGCGTGTGCGCAAGGACACTGAAAAAGAATTCCCCGAAGGCATTCCGGCTTTCGGCGCGGATGCGCTGCGTTTTACGTTTGCATCACTGGCCAGCCTCGGCCGCAACATCAACTTCGACAGCAAACGCTGCGACGGCTACCGCAACTTCTGCAACAAACTTTGGAACGCCACCAAATTTGTGCTGATGAATTGCGAGGGCCAGGACTGCGGCCTGAATGACAGTGACGAATTGCAGCTCTCACAGGCTGATTTGTGGATCACGGGCGAATTGCAGCGGGTGGAAGCCGCCGTGGCCCAAGGCTTTGCCGACTTCCGCCTGGACAACGTGGCGGGCAGCATTTACCAGTTCGTGTGGGATGAGTACTGCGACTGGTACATCGAAATCGCCAAGGTGCAAATCCAAAGTGGCAATGCGGCACAGCAGCGCGCGGCACGCCGCACCTTGATTCGTGTGCTGGAAGTGGTGCTGCGCCTTTTGCACCCCATCACGCCTTTCATCACCGCCGAACTGTGGGAACGTGTGGCCCCGGTGGCGGGCCGAAAACCTGAAGGCGACAGGCTCGGTGTGGTGGCGGCGCCCTACCCTGTGGCCCAACCTGAACGCATCAACCCGCAGGCCGATGCCTGGATGGCCCACCTCAAGGCCCTGGTTGGCACTTGCCGAACGCTGCGAAGTGAGATGAGCCTGTCACCCGCGACACGTGTGCCGTTGATGACCTGGGGTGACGCGGCTTTTGTCGAATCAGCCACGCCTGTTCTCAAGGCCTTGGCCAAAGTCTCCGAAGTGCAGGTCTTCCAGGACGAAGCGGCCTTCTCTGCGGCCACACGCAACGCACCCGTCGCAGTTCAAGGCGACACTCGTTTGGCCCTGCATGTCGAGATTGACGTGGCAGCTGAGAGTGAACGTTTGAGCAAAGAAATTGCCCGCTTGCAAGGCGAAATCACGAAAGCACAAAACCAGCTGTCGAACGAAAGTTTTGTGGCACGTGCGCCCGCTGCCGTGGTGGAGCAAATGAAGCAACGCGTGGCTGATTTCGGCGCGACCTGTGAGCGTTTAAGCGACCAATTGAAGCGGCTGCGCGGGACCGCTTGAAGGAGCGGTCTGGGGCATCAAAAGTTGATCCAGACGCCGGGCCACTTCCCAACCGGCTCGCTGCCAAGCGTCGAAGGTGCGCGAGGCCAGTTGGTTGGTCAAATGCACCTGAGGTAACTTGGCCAAGGCGTTCACATCGGTGCTGTTGCCTGCAACCTCGCTGCAGTCCAGCCAGGCGGCCGCCAGCATGCCACTGCTAAGTGCGCGTGTGAGTGCGGGCAATGGCAACAAGGACGATGGCGAGGTGCTGACCCACACCTGATGCCGCTTGCAAAAACGCATCAGGTGTTCGTTCAGACAAGGCACCTGCGCGTTTGACGATTGGATGCAAAGCGCGTCAGCCTGTTGCAGCACGGATTCTGGGCTCAGATGAGTGATCCCCCAGCGCGACCACACAGCATCCTCCAGGGGGAGTTCAGGATCCCAGCCGACCACTTTGGCCCCCATGCCGGCGAGCCAAGACGCCAATGGCTTAGACGCACGCGACAGCCCTATAAAACCGACGGTACTGCCGCCGATCTCCCGGCCCACCCAATGGCCATCCACACTCGCAAAGGGTACTTTGCGCAGCATTGACAGCATGCTGCTCAACATAAACTCTGCTTGGGCACGGGAGCCGGACAAACTGCTGCCGACCCATGACACGCCCGCCTGCTCGCATGCCGTGCGCTCTTGCGTGTCGGCTGAATCACTCATGCGACCCAGCACACGCAGCACAGGGGCTTGCAGCAACCACGCGCTGTCTACTTTGACGCTGCTGGGAAGGACCACGGCTGCTATGTCCTGCAATGCCAAACGCAGGCCCAGTGTGTCCGCGGCCAACTCGGGTGCGAAACGGGTGCTGTAGCGAGTGGCCAACCAGTCCAGAACGTCTTTTTCTAGTTTTTCTACGACCAGTATCTTCATGGAGACGAGTTGCCAGAACCGAAAACCACACAGGGTGTGTCAAGTCTTCCGACCGGACTACATGGCTTGTCACTCGCGGACACGAGGCGATGTCAGAATCGCCCCTTCAAACCAAGCCGTCATTGTAACTAAATGTTAATCAAAAAAGCAATCTTCCCTGTCGCGGGTTTGGGCACACGTTTTTTGCCAGCGACCAAAGCGCAACCCAAAGAAATGCTGCCCGTGGTGGACAAACCTTTGATCCAGTACGCGGTGGAAGAAGCCTACGCCGCGGGTGTGCGTGAAATGATTTTTGTCACCGGCCGCCACAAGCGCCCGATCGAAGACCATTTCGACATGACATTTGAGTTGGAAGTGGCGCTGGAGCAGGCGGGCAAACAAGAGTTGCTCAAGGTGGTTCGCAGCGTCAAACCCGACGACATGGAGTGCATTTATGTGCGCCAGTCCCAGGCGCTGGGCCTGGGGCATGCCGTGTTGTGTGGACAAAAACTCATTGGCAATGAGCCGTTTGCAGTGCTGCTGGCCGATGATTTGATGGTGCACAGCCAACCGGTGCTGGCACAAATGGTGGACCAGTACAGCGAGTGGCGCACTTCCATCATCGCGGTGCAAGAGGTGCCCAGAGAGCAAACACGCCGCTATGGCATTGTGGCGGGGACCGCCGTGAACGACCGCATGATGGACGTGACCCGCATCGTTGAAAAGCCTGCACCCGAAGAGGCGCCTTCCCTGCTGGGTGTGGCGGGCCGCTACATTTTGACGCCGGGCGTTTTCCATGAAATCACCCACCAGCAGCGCGGCGTGGGCGGTGAAATTCAATTGACCGACGGCATTGCAGGCCTGCTGCGTCGGGAAAAAGTATTCGCCTACCGGTATGAAGGCAGGCGATATGACTGCGGCAGCAAAGAGGGCTTTCTCGAAGCCAATGTGGAGCTGGCCTTGGCCCATCCGGACCTGGGACCCGGGTTCAGGGATTTCCTCAAGGGTCTGGCCCTCTGAGGCCACCCACCGGACTCACAAGCCGGTTTTTTTCAGCGCCTGCGCAGGTAGTGAACGAACTCGTCACCGATGGGCGTTTGTTCCAGCAACTCGTTGCCGGTTTGCCGGGCAAAGGCCTGGAAGTCGCGCACGGAGCCAGGGTCGGTGGCGACCACCTTGAGCACTTCGCCACTTTGCATATCGGCCAGCGCTTTTTTGGTTTTGAGAATCGGCAGCGGGCAATTCAAGCCTCGTGTATCAAGTTCTTTCTGAGCGTCCATCGAACCACCTCTCAGGCTGGAAACACGCCGGTGGACAAATAACGGTCCCCTCGGTCACACACAATAAACACCACGGTCGCGTTGTCCACGTGCGCTGCGATCTGCAGCGCCACCCAACACGCCCCCGCAGCGGAAATGCCCGCGAACAAACCCTCTTCGCGCGCCAAACGGCGGGCCATGTCCTCCGCATCGGCCTGGCTGACATGAACAATGTCGTCGACCCCACTGGGGTCATAAATTTTGGGCAGGTAGGCCTCTGGCCACTTGCGTATGCCCGGAATGCGTGAACCCTCTGCAGGCTGTGCACCGACAATGCGCACGGCTGGATTTTTTTCTTTCAGGAAACGCGATACGCCCGTGATGGTGCCAGTGGTGCCCATGGCACTGACAAAATGGGTGACTTGTCCTTGTGTATCCCGCCAGATCTCGGGACCCGTGGTTTCAAAGTGGACGCGCGGGTTGTCGGCATTGGCAAATTGGTCCAGCACCACCCCTTTGCCTTCGGCTTGCATCTGGGTGGCCAGGTCTCTGGCGTACTCCATGCCGCCGGTGCGGGGTGTGAGGATGAGTTCCGCGCCAAAAGCCTTCATGGTTTGGGCGCGTTCAATGGACAGGTCCTCCGGCATGATGAGCACCATGCGGTAACCACGAATCGCCGCGGCCATGGCCAACGCAATGCCCGTGTTGCCAGAGGTGGCTTCGATCAGGGTGTCACCAGGCCGGATTTGGCCTCGCTCTTCGGCACGCCGGATCATGCTGATCGCTGGCCGGTCTTTGACGGAACCTGCGGGGTTGTTGCCTTCCAGTTTGCCCAGCAACACATTGCCACGGGCTGTCGCCAACGCGGGGACAACACGCTGCAGGCGAACCAAAGGGGTGTTGCCAATCACGTCCTCCAGCACAGCATAGGTTGGACGATTGGCCACAGTGATCTGGGAGAAGTTTGGGGGTGGTGCCTCGGGTCGGAATCGAACCGACACTCTTTGCAGAACGGGATTTTGAGTCCCGCGCGTCTACCAATTCCGCCACCGAGGCTGGTCTTGCAGAGGCGAGAGTGTACAACAAGATTTTGCGATTGCTTGGCTGACCGTATCAACCGCACGCCATCCCAACACGGTTGAGAATAGCGACACGTCACCGCCCTCTTCTTTGGAACCCTCCGCATGCCTCCAATGCCGCCCATCACCCAAGCCCTGTTGCTGCTCAACGTGGGCTTTTTCTGTTTGCAGTTTTTTGTGGGTGGGCTGCTGGTGCGGTTTTTCGCGCTGTGGCCGCTGGGCGATGGTTTTCTCCCGTGGCAAGTAGTCAGCTACTCCTTCTTGCACGGTGGCATCGGCCACCTCTTCTTCAACATGCTCGGGCTGTGGATGTTTGGCTCTGAGTTGGAACGTTTGTGGGGACCAAAACGTTTCATGCAGTTTTACGCGGCCAGTGTTCTGGCCGCCGCACTGATGCAGTTGCTGATGGCGGTTTTAAGCGGTTCACCCAACTACACCGTCGGGGCCTCCGGCGGCCTCTTTGGACTGTTGCTTGCTTTCGGAATGACCTACCCCAATCGCATCATCATGCCGCTGTTTCCTCCGATACCGATGAAAGCCAAGGTGTTTGTGGCCATCTACGGTGGATTGGAGTTGCTGCTCGGTGTGACTGGCACCGCTTCTGGCATCGCCCACTTCGCCCACCTCGGCGGCATGCTGGGTGGCTACCTGATGATTCGCTACTGGCGTGGTCAGTCGCCGTTTAGCAAGCGCCGGTAAGCCTTCACACCACCAGCCCGTCGCACACCGTCGGGTAACGCAAGCGCAGGCGCAGTTCGTTTTTGAGCCTGTCATTGCGCAGGCGCCTGGACTCACCCATGAAGCTCAACATCATGGGGGAGAGTTGCACTTGGGCTTGTTCCCGGGAGATCCGGTTGGGACGCGGCAGCTCATACATGTCCGCAGCCAAATCGAAATAGTCACCCATGGTGAGTTCAGTGTCGTCGCAAACATGCACCGCACGCTGGGCACGGCCGCGGAACAGCGCTGCGATGCAGGCGCGGGCGAGATCGTCGGCGTGGATGTGGTTGGTGTAAACGTCATCCTGCGCTTGCAGGACCGGTGTGCCACGCTCCAGACGTTCGCGCGGGTGACCACCGACCCGGTCGGTGGCATAAATGCCGGGAATTCGCAGCACGGTGGTGACCACACCATGCTTGCGGCCAAACCAGCGTATTTGCTGCTCGGCATCCACCCGTCGCACCGCGCGCGGGGTTTGTGGGTTCAAGGTGCGCGATTCGTCGAAACGCTCGCCATGGCAGTGGCCGTACACGCCGGTCGTGCTGCCGTAGACGAGGTGCTGCAGTCGATGGGGTCGGCGGGCCAACGCGCTGAGCAAATTGGCGGTGCGGGTGTCACGATGGCCGACGTTCGGTGGGGGCGCCAGATGCAACACAGCGTCGGCCAACCCGGCCAACCGTGCCAGGCTGCTGGGGTTGTCCAAATTGCCTAGCAAGGGCACCACCCCCGCAGCGCGCAACTCGCCACAGCGTTCAGGCGTTGAGGTCAAGGCCAGCACACGCACTTCGCTGCTGAGCAGCTTGACCACGCGCATGCCCACATCACCGCAGCCGACGATGAGCAAGGTTTTTGCGGACGGGCGTGTGGGTGCAAGCGACATCACGTCCCAGAATAACCCTTGACGTCATGACGGTGGCGGCAACATGTGATGAAAGTGCGGGAAAATCCCGCTCCTCACAAAAATGATTGTCTCCAAGACAAACCTTGCCGCCATGTCGTTCACCGTCACCCTCTCCCCCAGTGGTCGCCAGTTCACTGTTGAACGCGACGAAGCCATTTTGCTGGCCGCCATTCGTCAGGGCGTGGGCCTGCCCTATGGATGCAAGGATGGCGCTTGTGGCTCTTGCAAAAGCAAACTGCTTGAGGGCCGCGTCATCCATGGCGCACACCAAACCAAAGCCTTGAGCGCAGAGGAAGAAGATGCCGGCTGGACGCTGACCTGCCGGGCCGCCGCGCAAACCGATGTCACACTCGAAGCGCGTACGGTGGTGGGGGTCGGCGAGGTCGCCCCACGCAAAATGCCGGCACGCGTTGCCAGCCTGGAAAAACCGGCCCACGACGTCGCAGTATTGCGCTTGCAAATGCCCGCCACGGAGGCTTTCGTTTACAAGGCGGGTCAGTACATTGACGTCTTGCTGCGTGATGGCGCCAAACGCAGCTACTCCATGGCCAACGCCCCGCACCGCCAGGGCGAGGTACTGGGCACCGGACAACCCGGCATTGAACTGCACATTCGCCACATGCCCGGCGGCAAGTTCACCGATGCGGTGTTCAGCTCGCTGAAAGAAAAAGACATTCTGCGCATTGAAGGCCCTTTTGGCAGTTTTTACCTGCGGGAAGACAGCGACAAACCCCTGGTGCTGCTGGCTTCAGGTACAGGTTTTGCGCCGATCAAGGCTTTGATCGAACACATGCAGCAACGCAGCATTCAACGACCTGCAGTGCTGTACTGGGGCTGCCGCAGCAAAGCCGATCTCTACCTGCACGACTGGGCATTGAACGCTGCGTCACAGATGCCCCATTTGCGCTACGTACCCGTGTTGTCTGAACCGAAAGAAACCGATGGTTGGTCAGGACGCACGGGCCTGGTGCACCAAACGGTGATGCAAGACTGGCCTGACCTGTCTCAGCACCAGGTTTACGCCTGCGGGGCGCCCGTCATGGTGGATGCAGCCAAACACGACTTCGTCGAGCAATGCGGTTTGCCGGCGACGGAGTTTTTCGCGGATGCTTTCACGACTGCAGCCGACACGGCGGCCACCACGACCTGACACAGGTGGAGGGAATTGGACGGGCCGCAGCCCGCATTCACTCCTTGCGGCGGATGTAGCTGGATTGTTTGGCGTCGTCCGCGTAGAAAAACTCCACCTGCCCGCGCCGCCAAGTGCCCAGCCAGACCATGTTGGCGGTAAACGCGTCGTGGTCGGTGGCACTGAATGGATTGGTGTAAGTGGTAACCACACCCTGGTAGGGGCGCTCTTTGTTCTCCAGCGCCCGCTTGAGCGTATCGCCATTGATCACACCTTTGGTTTGAAAGGCAGCGAACAGCATCAGGTGCACGGCGTCATAGGTTTGCGCCGCAGCCATCAGGGAACCAATGCGTTTTTCCTTGGAATACTTGAAGTAGCGCAGCAGGAATGAGGAGCGACGTTCGTTTGCTGCGTCCTGAATGACGGTTTGCGCCATCATGGTTCCCTCCAGGACATCGGCGCCTGCTTTTTCCAGAACACTGCGGAACGACAAAGGCCAAGGAGCGAAATAAGGCACCTTCCAACCCGCTTCCACTCGGCTTTTCGCCGCCACGGCTTGTTCCGGACCCACGGTGTACACCACGATGGCTTCGGCACCTGCGTCTCGGGCTTTACGCATCTCGTCGGTCAAGGAGGTCACACCCAAAGCAAACCGTATCACCGAAACAGGCGCCAGGTTGTGTTTGGTCAGTTCAGCGGTGAGGTCCTTCACCCCACCCTCACCATATCCAGTGGTGTCGGCAAAGATGGCCACACGTTTGATCTTGCGCCGTTCGACGATCTCATTGATCAAAAAGCGGGCATTGATGTTGTCTGGTGGGGCTACGCGAAAAATGTAACTCTCCGCCGGCGGGTATTTGGTGGTCACCGCCGTCCCCTGAGAACACGGGACCATCAACAGGTGCCTGTTGTTTTGAAAGACGTCCAATGCCTTCATGGCCACACCGGTGTTACAAAACCCGATGGTGAAATCTACCTTTTCTTTGAGCACCAGCTCCTCGGAAACTTTTCGTCCTTCGTCGGGATTGGCTTTGTCGTCACGAGTGACCAATTCCAGGGGCCGGCCCAACAATCCACCTGATTCGTTGATTTCCTTGACCGCCAGTTCAGCCCCGAGGCGAACGCTGTTGCCAAAGTCCGACGACCCGCCCGTCAGTGGCGCAATCAAGCCGATACGCACGGCTCCCGCTGGCGTGGGTGCACCGGCCGGTTGACACAACCCCGCCATGGGTAACGACAAAACACCGGCGGCAAACCAAGTCAAGATGGCATGTGATTTCATTGATGTCTCGTTGAAATTGTTTTCGTCGAGACTATGTCTGGATCGTTTTGAGCGCAACCTCGACAACCCCATCGGGCATGTCACTTACGTAGATTTACGCAAACAAATCGACGGCATTCGCAAAAAGATGGTCGTTTTCCACTGTTGGTGCCGATGGGCTGCTTCTCGCGCTGCCTGATCCAAGCGCCTGTTCAGGCGGACATGATCCACCGCAATCCCAACTGTTCGCCCAGCACCACCATCAGTGCGGCAGGGTCGATGGGTTTGGACAAGAAATCGTCGGCCCCGGCAGCCTGGCTGAGCGCACGGTCTTGCGCCGATGCGTTGGCTGACACCATGACCACCCGGAGCTGATTCAAATTCGGTTGAGAACGAATGTGTCGGGTAGCCTCCAAACCGTCCATCACGGGCATCATCACATCCATCAAAACGATGTCACAGGGGTGTTTGGCCAAATGCTGTAACGCTTCTTGCCCATTACGTGCAGCGTGGACGACAAAACCAAGACGCGCCAGAAGTCCTGTCAGCATCTCGCAATTGCCCGGAACATCGTCGACCACCAGCACCTGGCGCGGTTCGCCGGCGTAGCCAACAGCCAGCGACGTTCCCTGCGTCAACACAACTTGGCCCAGGGGCAAAACCAATTCAAACCAAAAACAACTGCCCAGGCCGGGCGTACTTTGTACCTGTATGTCTCCGCCCATCAACCGGACCAACTGCCGACTGATCGCCAATCCCAGCCCGGTGCCGCCCTCGCGGTGACGTGCCTCGCCACCTTGTTCAAACACACCAAACAACCTTTCCACTTGGTGCGGCGCAATGCCGATGCCAGTGTCGCGGATTTCAAAGCGTACCGTCACCTGACCCGGTGTGGAAATTCGAGACGCAACAGACAGTACAACGCTTCCTCGATCTGTGAATTTGATCGCATTGCCGAGCAGGTTGATGAGCACCTGACGCAACCGCTTTTCATCGGCGGCCACGCTGTCGGGCAGCTCGGACGTGATGTCCAACAGCATTGAAATACCTTTGTCTTGAGCCTGGATGTGCAAGATGTTGATCACCTCGTGCAAACAGCTTGGCAAGGACATGGGCTGGATGAAAAGCTCCGCTTTGCCTGCCTCTATGCGTGCCAGATCCAGGATGTCCACGATCAGCGTGAGCAGGTGTTCACCCGCCTTGTAGATGGTGTCGAGCCCTGTCTCCTGTTTCGGCGTGAGTGTTCGGTCCACCCTGAGCAATTGCGCGTACCCCATGATGGCATTGAGCGGGGTGCGAAGCTCGTGGCTCATGCGGGCAAGGAACTGCGACTTCGCGTTGCTGGCGTCTTCCGCCTTTTCTTTGGCCAAGCGCAATTCACTGGTGCGCTCTCGCACCACCTCCTCCAAGTGGTCGCGGTGGTTAGCCAGCTCCAATTCGCGCTCATTCAACACACCGATCATGCGGTTGAAAGCGTGTGCCATGGCGGCGATATCGCGCGGGCCATGCACCTGTGCGGTCACATTCGGCTCGCCGCGTTCGGTGCGCTCCATGGCTTGCGACAGCGCCGCCAGGGGTGCGGTCAACCGACGAGATAACGCGCGCACCGCCACAAAAAATGCCAGCGCAAAAAGAACCGCTGCCCCCAAACTCCAAAGGAACTGCTCCCGCTGGGTGCTGTGCAGAGTCGATTTACTCAGCGACACGCGCACATACCCCAACAGCTCAGGTGGACGCTCCTGCACTTCAAATGGGCTGATTTCCGGCTTGGTCCACACGGGTGCAACGAAGGACCACTCCTGGGGTGTTTCACGCTCGGTACGAGCCCCTTCACCTGTTGTGAACGTGGGCGGCGTTTGAACGCGGTGCGGGTGTTCAGGCGGTAACTTGTCGGACAGCAGATACCCCCCCGCGCTGCGTACCTCAACCCCAAGGACGTCGGGAAATGACAAGGTTGAACGTACTGCGTCGGCCACGTTTTCCGGAGCGGCGTAAACCAGTGCCAGTGAACTGTTGCTGGCCAGCGAGGCCGTGATACGTTCCCCCTGGTCCATCAGCAAGCGGCGCAGGTGTTGCCCGCTCAACCAACTGGTCAGCAATGAAATCGACAAGACCAAGGCCACCGATCCAAGCGCAACGCCAGCGCTCAGCTGACGCCTGAACGTGGCCGTGCGCGCAAAGCGACTCCACCAGCGTTGGTACCAACGCTGCCCATCCAGCGGCACCTCAGCCGCGTTGACGCCATCGGTATAAGGCTGCTCAGTCATGACGCGCAGGGTGCCCGTAATGTTGCTTCGAATGCGGTCATTCAGGACTCCGGTAGTACCAGGTCAAAACGGCCGAGAGACAAGTCCAAACCCAAATGCGATGCTGTGCGTGAATTGACCGCACTGCGCAACTCGCGCAGCGGCAACACGCCTTCGGCGGATTTGCCCCCCCCCATCTGGCGCAGCGCTGATTCCGCCAAAGCACGGCCCATTCGTTTGTTGTCAGGAAACGGGGCCATCAAGACGCCACGTCTGACATGGGCCAAGCTGCTGGACAGCACGACCAATTGACGTTTCCAGGCCTCGCTCAACACCAAAGGCAGTACCGCGCTGTCTTCAACCGTGGTCGTATCTTGCAAAAGCCAAAGCGCATCGCGTTTGGGGTCCATGGCAGCCAACGTTTGCTCATACTGACGCAGCGATGTCGTCAAGTCCAGCGCCTCCAGGGCATTCAATTCCAAACCGTGCTGACGCGCTGCATCACGGGCCAGCTTGATCAGCCATGCATTTTGGCGCGGGTCGAACACCACATATACACGTTGTGCTGCCGGCATGAGTTGCCGCCAATTGCTGAAAATCACCCCAGGGTAAGGCGCCAGTGAATGCACCGCGAAAACCCGGGACGTGGTCTCTGGCACACCCAGTACACCACCCAAGACCACCGGCAGACGGTCATCCATTCGAGTCGCCATGTTGAGACCTTGACGACCCAGCGCAATGATCAAGCGCACGTCTCGACGCTGCAGCTCCTCCGACAACTCAGCGGGTGACTGCCGCGCGCTCAGCGACATCCGGTGGAGGCGACCGGGTAAACGGTCTTCGATACCGTCCACTATTTGACTGAACACGCTGCGAAATGGCTCATCCACGTCGGGGAAAAGAACCGCCACCGTCGGCGATGCCGGCTGCGCTCGAAGCCCCGCAACGGCTGCAAAACCGACCACCGCGCAGCCGGTCAAATGCCGCCGTGTGATCGAGTAGGGGGGGCGCTGTGAGGTCAAAACAAGCCAGTATCAGGGTGGGCATTTTGAGGGTTTTGGAGCCTATCGGTGAGCATGGCAGCCCTGCGCCGGGGTTGCTGCTCAGACATGCTGGTTCAGCCCTAAGAAACTGCGCTACTGTACCCAAAACGCGTCCCCTTCAAGCAGTGAAAAAACCACTTTCGAAACTGATTGACGGTGAAGCACAATCGCGGACTCAACCGACGAGGAGCCTGACTTGCAACGCGTGACATGCACCCGCTGGGCCACCGGTACCATCGCCGCACTGCTGCTTTTGCAAAACGCCTGGGGTCAAGCAACGCCCATCAGCGACGAGGATGAACTGGCCTCCATCTACGGAGACAAATCCACCATCAGCCTCGTCACTGGCAACCGGCAACCGCTCCGCCGCGCACCCGCCGTGGCCACGGTCATCACCGCGCAAGACATCGCGGCCATGGGGGCGACGGATTTGGATGAGGTGTTAGAAACGGTGCCGGGAATTCATGTGGGGCGCAACAACCAAGGCTACAACCCGCTATACGTGATTAGGGGTATTTACAGCGAATTCAACGGACAGACGCTCGTGCTTCAAAACGGCGTGCCGATGACGACCATGTTCATCGGTAACCGGGGTCTTCTGTGGGCTGGGCTGCCCCTCGCCAACATTGCACGCGTAGAGATCATTCGCGGCCCGGGTTCGGCACTCTATGGGGCCGATGCCTACGCGGGCGTGATCAATATCGTCACCAAGTCGGCGGCTGATATTCAAGGCAGTGAGGTGGGGCTGCGGGTTGGCTCGTTTTCAAGTCGCGAAGCATGGGCGCAGCACGGAGGCAAACTGGGTGCTTTCGACATTGCAGGTTACCTGCGGGTGGAGCGAACCGATGGCTTTAAAAGGACGATCGATGCGGATGCACAAACACAGTTAGATGGCCTGTTCGGCACCAGCGCCAGTCTGGCGCCTGGCTCCGTCAATACCGGCCGTGAGGCTGTGGACGCCAACATCGAGCTGAGCATGGGCAGTGCGAAGCTGAGAGCTGGATATAAGCTTCGGGACAAAGTAGGAACGGGTGCAGGAGCGGCTTCAGCGCTTGATCCCGTTGGGCAGGGCCGTTCAGTACGCAGCAATCTGGACTTCAGCTGGAACGACATTGAACTGACTGCGGACTGGAAGCTGGGCTTGACCGGTAGTTTGTTCCACTATTCCAACGAGTTCCCATCTCCTCTGCAGATTTTTCCGCCGGGAGCATTCGGCGGCGCCTTCCCAAATGGAGCGTTTGGGGCTCCAAATACCTGGGAAAAACAACTTCGGCTGGCGGTTTCAGCCACTTATGGAGGCTGGAACAACCATCGTCTGCGGTTGGGATTCGGTGCCGACGATCTGAACATGTACCGGACACAGGAGTTCAAAAACTTCACGTTGATCCCATCTGGCCCATTGACCGGTTTGCCAACCCCGACGCCGGGGGCGCAAATCAACGAGTTTCCTGTTGCAGACTCCTTCTCCACGCCCCATAGGCGCAAAGTGATCTACGGGTACCTACAGGACGAATGGAGTTTTGCACGCGACTGGACATTGACGGGTGGCGTCCGTCACGATCGATACTCCGACTTCGGAGGCACGACCAACCCACGGCTTGCTGTGGTTTGGGATGCTGGTGTGAACATCACGTCCAAGTTGCTTTTTGGCAGAGCCTTTCGCGCGCCATCGTTCTCAGAGCAATACAGCATCAACAACCCAGTGCTTCGTGGCAACCCCAACCTCAAACCCGAGGTGATCAGCACCACGGAAGCTGTACTGTCATGGCAAGCGACACGGGACAGCCAAATCCAACTGAGTCTGTTCAAGTACGAGATGAAGGACATCATCCGAGCCACTGACGTTGGTGGAGGCACTCAGCAATATGCCAACGCGGGCAGGCAGACCGGTCAGGGTTTTGAGCTGGAGGTCACGCAGGAGATCAATCGCAACCTGCGAGTTTCGGCGCACTATGCCTATCAGCGTTCAACCGACAAGACCAGTGGCCAAGACGCAGGTTACGCGCCAAACCACCAACTGTTCGGTCGCATCGATTGGACCGCACCGCAGGGCTGGATCATCAGCACGCAGTTCAAGCATGTGGCCGATCGCGCTCGACCGGCTGGCGATGCAAGACAACAGATTGCCGACTACACCACGGTGGACCTGCTCTTGCGGACGCGGCCACGCCCCATGGGTTGGACGTTCAGCCTGGTCGCACGCAATTTGTTCAATGCAGACGTTCGCGAACCCAGTTTGGCACCCGGCACTTCCATTCCTGGTGATTTGCCTATGGCACCGCGCTCTCTAAACTTATCAGCAAGTTATCGCTTCTAACGGTGACGAACTGCTGGCGCAGTTCAATTGCCCTAAACGACGTCGAACGAATCAGTCCTTTCCATCTTGGCGGTCACGCCATGACCTGTCTTCATGTCCCAGGTACTTGATATGGGAGCATGACAGAGGAAGCAGTGTCCCTTCGGGTTGGTCTAGAGCGTTGATATAACACGGCGTCATACCTGCCAGGAACAGGTGAACCACATAAAGGTAGAACTCTTGGCGGCTAAAGCCCATGTCCAGGCACAGCGCTGCGACCAGCGCGGCGTAGTTCATTTTCAGACGCCAACGCCCCTCATGCAGCACACTGTCAATCTGAAACGCGAGTCGAAGATGCTCCCCCAGGCCCAAGCCAACTTCTCTCACCAAGGCCATCAGGGGCTCAATGCGCTCGTCGTCGGATGTCAATGGTCGGCCGTAGCCACCAATTCCCCTCGACACGGCCAGGTGTTCCTTCACCACCACCTTCAGCGGAATCCCCTGTGTCGTTTCTTGGAGGGCCTTGACAAAAAAATCATAGGCACCCAAGCCGGGGCCAATGCCATAAATACGAGCCTCCGACACCGCTACTGACGCGGCCAAACCCAGAGCACCCGTGCTGCGAGCAGAACCGCTCAAAGCTGCTACACGGTTGTTCCAAATTCGTGTGTCGGGGTAGCTGGTGTAGGTCCAAATTGCATTGAGAACACGCATCTGGTCCGGCGAGAATCGACGACCAGTGATGCCATAGACATTGAGCTCGAACCAATCCAGGTCTTTCAGATCACGGTGAAGATCGTGGCTCCGAAACACAGTGCGACTTCCTAACCAACCCCCCACGCGACTGCGAACGCTATCGGACGCATTGATGAGCAAAGCGGGACCCCTCACGTTGCATCCTCCGTCGCATCGTTCAACTCAAGCCCGAAAAAAGGGAACGCTTTGTGCCCCAATTGACGCTGCTCCAATGCGTGTGCAGCAGCGCCCGGTAGACGCAACAACAAGTAGAGCATTTCACCCTCCTGGGCGGAAAATCCCAGTTCAAAAAAGACCGCAGCAGCGACACCCGACATGGCAAGGGGACAATCCACGAACGATTCAAGCGTGGAACGTTGCTTGTAGAGCCAATAAAGCGGCCCCATGCTCGCGCGTTGAGCCAAGTGTTCTAACGTTTGTTTCACCACATTAGAGGTGGAAGCACCGTGGGGATCGAAGCCTGGCGCGTGTTCCATGGTCGGCCACATGTCTGCTGTTTGACGAAACGGTGCCGTCAGTGCAGCTCGCCATTGATCGATGTCGGTTCGACATGAACACCACAGTTCCATCGCCTCAAAAACCTCGCGCGCTCCTGTGTATTGGCCAGCCCCAGCCGCCAACGCGGCGATCAGGCAAGAAGCCGCCGTCGAGCCTCCAACTCCTCCGCACATCGCAGCGTGTACAGAGGGATCTCTTGGTCCGGGGTTGATCAGCGCGACCGCTAACGTTTCCAACATAGTGGCTTGATCAGCACTTGGTGCCTCGCCACGGAACAAAAGGTAAAGCATTTCGACCCAGCGCGCCTGACCCAGCATTTCACCGTAAACGTCGTAACCGTGGCAGCGTGCCTGCTGCGTGGCGAAAGGATTGTCTGGCTCAGGAATTTCTTGCCAGATGCGCGTCTGTATTTGCTGGCCGCTCATGGTCTGCGTCAGAAAAGCTGGCTGAAGCCGCCGTCGACAACCAATTCGGCACCGACCATGTAGGACGATGCGTCCGTCGCTAGGAACAATGCTGCCTGAGCGACCTCATCTGAACGGCCAAAACGCTGGAGAGGAGATCGTCTGGAAAAGTCATCTCTCGCTGCTTGAACCACCTCGGAAGGCACCCCTTCCCAGCGTCCGAACCCCGGCGTGTCGATCGGCCCAGGGCTGATAGCGTTGACCCGAACACCACGGGGCGCCAGTTCGATGGCAGCTGTACGCACGAGTGAGCGGGCCGCAGCTTTGGCAGCCGCGTACACACCGAAACCCGGCGCTGCCACCTGATTTGCGATAGAGGTCGTCACGATCACGGAAGATCCTGCATGTAACAGAGGCAACGCTTTTTGAATCGCAAAGAACACGCCCTTGAAACACACGCCACTCATGGCATCAAATGCTTCTTCGGTGGTGAATTCGAGCGGCATCGGTTGACCGGCGGCGGCATTCAGCACCAACACATCCAGTTTTCCGAACCGATCGCCCACCTGCTGCATGAGTTGCTCAATGTCGACGAGGCGACTCGCGTCGCTGCGCACCGCCCACGCATCGGGACCCAGCTCTGTTGCTGCACGATCCAAAGAGGCCGGATCGCGTCCAGAAATCACAATGCGCGCACCTTCATGCACGAAGAGCTTGGCCACAGCCAGGCCAATACCACTGTTGCCACCCGTCACGAGGGCCGTCTTGCCAGCCAGCTTTTTCAACGAAGTCATCATCAATCTCCCAGAGTTCCCAAAGTCTTCATCCGCACATTCATAGGCGGCACCTGTTCACCATCAATGCGCACATCCAGCAACGTGGGGCCGCGCCGTGTGAGCAAGGCGTCGAAGTCCACGGACTCCAGTTCTTCGGGCGTGCGGATGACTTGGCCGTGGATGCCCATGGCTTGTGCCAAGGCTGCGTAGTCCACTTGCGGCAGCTCAAATCCAACGGGTTCGGCTTTGGCCAGACGTTGGCCATGTTTGACCATGCCTAACGCGCCGTCGTTGAGCACGACATAGACCACAGACAAACCAAGCTCAGCGGCGACGGTGATTTCTTGCCCACTCATCAAGTAGCTGCCGTCGCCCGTGAAGCACACCACCGGGCAACGTGGGTTGCCCAGGGCAATACCCACAGCCGAACCGATGGCCCAGCCCATGGGGGCAAAGTCCATGGTGACCCGCAGCCAACTGGAGCGGCTGGTGCGCTGTTCGTGGCGAGCAGTGTCGGGTTGGGCGCGGTTGCGTCTGTCACCCGGTGCCAGGTAGTGCACGGCCCAGGCTGCGCTGTTGCCGGCATCGGCCACGAAACGTGTGTGGGGTGGACAGCGGCGAGCCAAGGTCGCCATCAGGCGTTGCGGCTTGACGGGGGCGCTGTCGATGCTGATCGCCTCTGGCTGATCGAGCATGGCCTCGTAACTGGCTTGCTCAACCTGGGGCTGGCGAAACGGCAGCACGGTGGCAGCTTGACTGTTGGTCTTTTTGGCATGGCGAGTGAGCGAGTTCAGCAACTGCTCGCACACCGCACGGATGCTGCCTCGCACATGCAGACGGGCCATGGGTGAGCGCATCAGGTTGTCGTCGCAGCAGTCCACGTGCACGAGGCGGCTGTTGAGCAAACTCGCAGACCAGCCACCGCTGTTGAACTCACCAAAGCCAGTGCCCAGTGCAATAACGAGATCAGGCTCACTGGCCAGAATCTCGCGCGCCAAGGTGTGACCGCCAAAACCAAACACGCCACAAAAGCGGGGGTGCCGGGCGTTGATGAAACCTTTACCGTCGGGCGTGGTGATGAAATGCGCATCGGTCAACTCGACCAATTGCATGAGTGAGTCGATGGCTTCGCCGCAGCCATCGCCGATCAACCACACGGGTCGCTGAGCCTGGGTCAACAGGGACGCGAGCGTGTGTGTGGCGTTCAGATCAACGAGCGACGAGTTGCGGTTCAGCAACCCGGCAAAGTCAATCTCTTCTTGGTCTGGTGTGATGGTCTGGCGCAGGATGTCCACCGGGATGGACAGGTGGCTGGGGCCCATCGGTGCCTGGTGCGCCTGCATCAACGCATTGAACAATTTGGTGCCAACCTGATCCACGTGCGACACCAAAGAGTTGTAGCGCGTGCAGTGGCGGAACATGCCAATGGTGTTGATGCCGGTGCAACTGGATTCCTGCAACGCACCTTTGCCGAAGGAGTGAATCGGCGGCTGACCGGTGATGACCAGCATGGGCACGTTGTTGTCGTAGGCGCAGGCCACCCCTGTGATGAGGTTGGTTGCGCCAGGGCCTGACGTCGCAATACACACCCCCATGCGCCCGGTCTCGCGGGCATAACCATCGGCCATGTAAGCAGCGCCACATTCGTGACGAGCGACAACCGCTTGTGGCCCTCCTCGGCGGGCGCTGCGTGCCAGCGCGTTGTACAGGGGTTCGATGGCGCCACCCGGAACGCCAAATACATACTCGACGCCGAGTGACTCCAGCGCCTGGACGATGAGGTCTGCAGCGTCATGGACGCGAAGGTTTTGGCCGCCGTCTGGCTGGTCCGCCAACGGCTTCAACAAGGAATCCAACATGGTTTTTGCCCGGAGTAACTCTGGCTCGTACGCCCCGTCCTGAGTCAGGATGGAGACGATGCCGAGACAGCAATTGGTGTCGAAATCCGCTTTCAGCGGAAGAGCCGGGAGCAAACGTGGGTAGAGAAAACCTTGTCAGACATCCTGGCAACGTACGATTTCATTCGCCGACCGATGTGTACGATCAACGAGGAAAAGTGTAGCCAGGTGTATCAAAGCGAGACATCCCGCGTTCACGGGTAATCCCTGGTCGTGGCGTGCAATCTGCACGGTTTGCCCAGACCAGACAGGCCACCTATCCACCAAGGCCTGGTTTGCAGCCAAACCAGGGGGCCCTGCACCAGCACAGGGCCGCCAGGGCGGGATTCGAGGTGATGCGGAGGAATAACAGGCCTTGTGCCCTGCCCGTCCACGAGGGGCTGGGCAGTGCGAGAAGCCCCCAAACGGACCGTTGGCGTTTTATTCGCCCAGGTATGCGGCCCTGACCTTGGGGTCATCCAGCAAGACCTTGGCATCTCCGCTCATGGTGACTTCACCAGAGTCCATCACATAACCGCGGCTGGCCAGGCCCAGCGCTCGGCTGGCGTTTTGTTCCACGAGCAACACCGTGGTGCCCTCGCGGTGGATTTGATCCACCACCTCGAAGATTTTGTCGACCATGATGGGTGACAAGCCCATGGACGGCTCATCCAGGAGCAGCACCTTGGGTTTGGCCATCAAGGCCCGTCCCATGGCCAGCATTTGCTGCTCACCACCGGACATGGTGCCCGCAAGCTGATTGCGTCGCTCCTTCAGACGGGGAAAGATGGCGAAGACCTTTTCAATGTCAGCCGCAACTTGGTTGTCCTGACGCACGAAGGCACCCATTTGCAGGTTCTCGGTGATGGTCATGCGTGTGAAGGTGCCTCGACCTTCTGGCACCATGACCAGACCCTGCTTGACCAAATCCCAGGGGCCCTGGCCTTTGATGGATTGCCCCATGAATTCAATGTCACCTGAAGCGGCTGGTTGCGTTCCCGTGATGGCCTTGAGCGTGGTGGTTTTACCAGCGCCGTTGGCGCCAATCAAGCTCACCAATTCCCCCTCACGGACCTCAAAACTCACGCCCTTGACGGCCTGGATGCCGCCATAAGCCACTTTGAGGCCGCTGACTTTCAACAGTGTTTTACTCATTTTTCGAGTCCTCGGATCAGTGGGCTTTGTGACCAGCGCCCAGGTAGGCTTCGATCACTTTTTCGTTGCGCTGCACCTCATACGGTGTGCCTTCGGCGATTTGTTTGCCGTAGTCCAGCACCGTGACGCGGTCGCACAGGCCCATGACGAGCTTCACGTCGTGTTCAATCAACAAAATGGTGCGACCGTCGTTGCGGATGCGGTCGATGAGTTCACGCAGCACCACTTTTTCCGTGGCATTCATACCCGCGGCGGGCTCGTCCAGTGCGATCAGCTTGGGATCGGTGGCCAAAGCGCGCGCAATTTCCAAACGGCGCTGGTCACCGTAACTCAGGGTACGGGCTTTGTATTCAGAAAACTTGCCGATGCCCACATAGTCGAGCAGCTCCTGTGCTCGTTTGGTGATGCCCGCCTCCTCTTCGACAAAACTTTTCGTTTTAAAAATGGCACCGAACAAGCCCGACTGCGCCCGCACATGACGGCCCACCATCACATTCTCGAGCGCCGTCATGTCGGAGAACAGGCGAATGTTCTGGAAAGTGCGAGCAATGCCTGCCTTGGCCACTTCATGCACGGCCGTGGGCTTGTAGGGCGCACCACCGAGTTCAAAACTTCCGGAATCGGGCGTGTAAAGACCCGTGATGACATTGAAGAAAGTGGTCTTGCCTGCACCGTTGGGACCGATCAGGCCGTAAACCTGGCCTTTGTTGATCGTGATGCCGACGTCAGACAAGGCCTGCAGCCCGCCGAAACGTTTGGAAATACCGGCGACTTTGAGTACGGTTTCTGTCATGTCGCTCTCCTTCAAGCTGTGGGCTGAACGGGCGCGGGAGCGGCTTTGCCATGCTCAGGCGCGGGCCACAAACCACGTGGACGCGCCAACATGATGGCAATCATGGCCAGCGCAATGAGGAACTGACGCAGGATGGAGGCGTCAAGTCGGCCGTCTGTCATTTGCTGCAAAGGCCCAGCCACATACCTCAAGACCTCAGGCAAGGCCGCCAGCAGCAAGGCACCGACGATGACGCCCGGAATGTGCCCAATACCGCCGAGCACCACCATGGCGATGATCATCACGGACTCTTGCAATGAGAAAGATTCAGGGGAAACAAAACCCTGGAAGGACGCGAACATCACACCCGACACACCACCAAAGGTCGCCCCCATACCGAAAGCGAGCAGCTTCAGGTTGCGGGTGTTGATGCCCATGGCCTTGGCAGCGATTTCATCTTCACGAATCGCCATCCAGGCGCGCCCCACCCGGCTGCGCTCCAGGCGATAACAAATGATGACCGCAAACACCACCAAAACAAGGAAGAGGTAGTAGTAGTTCGTGACGCTGGGTAAAGTGAAACCAAAGATCTGGGTGGGCGTTCCGAAGTCGAAACCAAAAATCTTCATCGAATCAATTTGCGCCAGGCCTTTGGGGCCGTTGGTGACGTTGACGGGATGGTCCAGGTTGTTCAAGAAAATGCGGATGATTTCGCCGAACCCCAAAGTCACGATCGCCAGGTAGTCGCCCCGCAAACGTAAGGTGGGTGCCCCCAGCAACACGCCGAAAAATCCAGCGAGCAAGGCGCCCAGCGGAACCACCAGCCACAAGGGCGTGTGCATGCCATTGGGAAACATGGCCGCAACCGCAGGAAAGGTTTCAAACAAATGGGGGCCGGACAAAAGGGCGAACATGTACGCCCCTACCGCATAAAAAGCGACGTAACCCAAGTCCAATAGACCCGCGTAACCAACCACGATGTTCAGCCCCAGCGCCAGCAGCACATAGAGCAAGGCCACGTCAATGATGCGCACCCAGGCATTGCCAAACTGCTGGGCGATCAAGGGCACGATCAACAGGCCAAGAGCGGCCAGCAGGAACATGCCGAGTTTATTTTGCTGTGTATTCATGGTTTCTCCTGGCGTTCAATCAAGCGCGGTCAGCGACACGCTCACCCAGCAAGCCTTGCGGCCTCAAAGTGAGGACCAAGATGAGGACGATGAAGGCAAAGATGTCCTGGTAATGGCTGCCCAAAACCCCGCCGGTCAAGGCACCGATGTACCCCGCCCCCAAGGCTTCGATCAAACCCAGCAGCACGCCGCCTACCATGGCGCCCGCCAAGTTGCCAATGCCGCCGAAAACCGCGGCCGTGAACGCCTTCAGGCCAGGCAAGAACCCCATGGCGTGGTTGACGGTGCCGTAATTGGCTGCGTACATCACGCCGGCCAGTGCCGCAAGGGCTGCACCAATGATGAAGGTGGCGGAGATCACGGTGTCAGGGCGCACACCCATCAAAGAAGCGACCCTTGGGTTTTCTGCGGTAGCCCGCATGGCACGCCCCAATTTGGTTCGGTTGACGAGGTACATCAGCGAGGCCAGGGCAATGGCAGTGACGACCAAAATCAGAATTTGCACTGTATTGATCACAGCACCGAATACAAAGTAAGGCTCTACGGGCAAAAGCTGCGGGTAGGGTTTGTAGTTGGGCTTCCAGATGATCATGGCCAGGGTTTGCAACAGCAAACTCATGCCCATGGCGGTAATCAAGGGGGCGAGCCTGGGCGCATTGCGCAGCGGCCGGTAGGCCACTTTCTCAATCGTGAAATTCAACACCGAACAAACCACGATGGCCGCGATCAACGAAATCAGCAGCAGCAACCAACCGGGCAATCCCGAGGCAGCCAGCACGGTAACCACCGTCCAACTCGTGAGGGCACCCACCATCAGCACATCGCCGTGGGCGAAGTTGATAAGGTTGATGATGCCGTAGACCATCGTATAGCCCAGTGCGATCAGCGCGTACACGCTTCCCAGCACCAGCCCATTGATGATTTGCTGGACAAAAGTCTCCATGAAGGGATCTCCTCGGTTCGATTCAGGACCGGTGTGGTCGACCTTGTCAGCTAGCAAGAAACCCGCCAACCGCCAAAAAACCACCACCGCATTGCACCGGTGTGCGCGGCGGAATTCTAGACGCTTAATCGACCAACAAACATTCAGAGATTTCCGAAATCAGTAGAGATTTACACTGATTGACCGAGATTCAGGAAATAAAAATTCGACTAAACGCGGGTTTTTCGCAGTTCTTTCAAGCGTTCAGAGATGCGAATTTCCAGACCCCGCTCCACGGGCTCGTACAGCTGGTGCTGCGGCATCCCTTCAGGCCAGTAACGCTCACCTTCGGCCACACCACCCGGCTCGTCGTGGGCATATCGATACCCTTTGCCATGGTCCAACTCCTTCATCAGACGGGTCGGTGCATTACGCAGATGCAAGGGCACAGGGTGAGTGCCGCTTTGCTGCACGAGGGCACGGGCGGCCTTGTAAGCAAGGTACACCGCATTGGACTTGGGCGCCATCGCAAGATACACCACGACCTGGGCCAGCGCCAGCTCTCCTTCAGGTGAGCCTAAACGCTCAAAGGTCAATGCGCCATCATTGGCCATGGCCAACGCCCGGGGATCCGCCAGCCCGATGTCTTCGCTGGCCATGCGGAGCAGGCGACGTGACAAGTACCTTGGATCAACACCCGCATCCAGCATGCGCGCAAACCAGTAAAGCGCAGCATCGGGATCGCTGCCTCGTATGGATTTGTGCAGGGCCGAGATGGTGTCGTAGAAGTGGTCGCCGCCTTTGTCAAAGCGGCGCATGTGTTCACCCAAAGTGCTGTGCAACAACTGTTCATCAAGCAATGCAGCACCCTCACCCGCCACGCTGACCAATGCCTCATAAGCGTTGAGCAATCGCCTGGCATCGCCATCTGCATAGTCCACCAACTGACGCTTCGCCGGATCGGAGAGATTGGGTGCGCCCAAAAATGCCTGGGCGCGCTGCAGCAAGGACAAGAGGTCCTCAGCGGACAGCGGTTTGAGCACATGCACAGCGGCCCGTGAAAGCAGCGCCGAGTTCACCTCAAACGATGGGTTTTCAGTGGTGGCTCCAATGAAAACAAACAAGCCAGATTCCACGTGCGGCAAAAACGCGTCCTGCTGTGCTTTGTTGAAGCGATGCACCTCGTCCACAAACACCACAGTGCGGCGCCCGGATGTGGCGGCCGCCATGGCGCGGTCGACCGCTTCACGGATGTCCTTGACCCCTCCCAGCACCGCCGACATGCTGATGAATTGAGCTTCGAATGAGTCAGCAATCAGTCGCGCCAGCGTGGTCTTACCCACCCCGGGCGGTCCCCACAAAATCATGGAGTGCAGTCGACCGGATTCAAACGCAACCCGCAGCGGTTTGCCCGGGCCAAGCAAGTGCTGTTGGCCGATGACGTCTGCAAGGGCTTGCGGCCGCAAGGCTTCTGCCAGAGGTACTGGCAGCGGTTCAGCCAATGGCAGCTTGTTGTTGGACACCGCAGGCTGTTGTTGGGCGTCTACTGCTCAATCACATCCGCTCCGGGCGGCGGTTTGAACTGGAAACGTTCGTTGGGAAGCGCAGCGTTTGGAACGAAGCCGGAGAACTGAAGTACCGAGCGCTGACCAAAGCTGTCCAGAATGTCAACGCTGACCAGTTCTTTGCCGCGAAACCCCACCGACATGGATTGAAAGCTGCCGTCTTTGGTTTTGGGTGTGGCCAGCACCCAGTCCAGGCCGTCTTTGCTGGGCTGCTTGCTCAGGTCAAAGTCGCTGTCCAGCGCCCCGCCGGCCAATAAGGCGGCGGGCGTATTGCCCAGCGCTTGGGAAAACTTTCGCGAACTGGCCTGATTCAAGTCAGCATCAAAGATCCAGACCTTCTGGCCATCACCCACGATGAGCTGCTCATAGGGCCGGGTGTAGGCAAACCGAAAACGGTTGGGGCGCACAAATTCAAAACTGCCACCCGAGTTTTTTTTGCGCGCTCCGTCTGGTGAGATGACCGTTTGAGTGAACTGCGCGCGACCAGATTTCACGTCGCGGACGAAATCTTTCAGCGCATCGACGGCGTCGGCCTTCGCGCCCATGCAAACGCACCACAGGGCCAAAGACAGAAAGGGGAGCTTGTATTTCATTCGTTTCGTGACGGGACGATGATGTCGCGGTTGCCGTTGGTGGACATGCTGCTTACGAGTCCAGACTGTTCCATTTGTTCCAGCAAACGTGCCGCGCGGTTGTATCCAATGCGCAAATGACGCTGAACCAATGAAATGGAGGCACGTTTGTGTTGCAGCACGATGGCCACAGCCTGGTCGTACATCGGGTCGCTCTCGCCTGCGCCGCCACCCCCGGCGGCAGACGACTCACTGGTATCGCCGTCGAGGGTACCGCCCTCCAAAATGCCATCGATGTAGTTGGGTTCACCCTGGGTTTTGAGGTAGTCGACCACGCGGTGCACCTCTTCATCGCTGACAAAAGCGCCGTGCACACGAACGGGCAAACCGGTGCCCGATGGCATGTAGAGCATGTCGCCCATGCCCAACAAGGCCTCCGCACCCATTTGATCCAAGATGGTGCGGCTGTCGATTTTGCTGCTGACCTGGAAACTCAAACGCGTCGGAATGTTGGCTTTGATCAGACCGGTGATCACGTCCACACTCGGCCGCTGGGTGGCCAGAATCAAGTGAATGCCGGCAGCACGGGCTTTTTGGGCCAAACGCGCGATCAGTTCTTCAATTTTTTTACCCACCACCATCATCAGATCGGCCAACTCGTCGATCACGATCACCACATAAGGCAGCCGTTCGATCGGCTCGGGCGCCTCGGGCGTGAGGCTGAAGGGATTGGGCAGTTTCTCGCCTCGCGCGGCGGCTTCGTCGATCTTTTTGTTGAAGCCGGCGAGGTTGCGAACGCCCAGCTTACTCATGAGTTTGTAGCGCCGCTCCATCTCACCCACGCCCCAGTTGAGGGCGTTGGCGGCTTGTTTCATGTCGGTGACCACGGGACAGAGCAAGTGGGGAATGCCTTCGTAAACACTCATCTCCAACATTTTGGGATCGATCAAGATCAGCCGCACATCACGCGCTTCGGCTTTGTAGAGCAGGCTCAAAATCATGGCGTTGATACCGACCGATTTGCCTGAACCAGTCGTACCGGCCACCAAACAATGCGGCATCTTGGCCAGGTCGGCCACGACCGGAGCGCCGATGATGTCTTTGCCCAAACCCATGGTGAGCTGGGAAGCCGCGGCGTTGTAAACCTCCGAACCGAGTATTTCCGACAGGCGTATGGTCTGGCGCTTGGCATTGGGCAGCTCCAGCGCCATGGTGGTTTTTCCGGGGATGGTTTCCACCACTCGGATGCTGACCAAGCTGAGGCTGCGGGCCAGGTCCTTGGCGAGATTCACCACCTGAGAACCTTTGACACCTGTAGCCGGTTCAATTTCGTAGCGCGTGATCACGGGCCCTGGCGAAGCGGTGACGACACGCACCTCCACACCAAAGTCTTTGAGTTTTTTCTCGATCAAACGCGACGTCATTTCCAGCGTTTCAGAGGTGACGGTTTCCACACGCACGCTGGGCGCCGCGTCGAGCAAATCAACCTGGGGCAGCTTGGTGTCCGCGAGTTCGCTGAAGAGTGGTTTTTGTTTCTCTTTGGCCACCCGCGCACTCTTGGGTACTTCGATGAGCGGCGCTTCAATCAAGATGGGTTCGTGGCTTTCCTGCAGCCGGTGCTCCACCTTGGCCATCACCTCGCGTTCACGCTGCGCTTGTTCGCCGAGCTGGATGTCTTGCGCCATCTCCAGACGTTCTTCTCGGCGCTCACGGAGTGCATCGAGTTTGCTGCCCAGCCACTCCGCCACGGCCAGCCATGAAAACCGAAAGGCCAAGGCCAAACCGGCCACCAGCATGGCGATCCACAGCACGCCAGAGCCGGCAAAACCCAGCCACGTTTGGCTGGTGGAGCCCAGCAAATATCCAAGCACACCACCGGCATGGCCACCGGGAACGCGTGTTTCCCACCCGTAAACCCGGGTCCACTCCAAAGCACAACTGGCGCTCAAAAGCACGAGCACACCGACCGCCAGCCACCACAGCGGGGGTTGCTCCGTGGTGGTGGTACCTCCGCGAAGCAACCGTGCCAGCACCGACAACCAGACGCGCAGTGCAACCGCCATCAACCACCAGGCGGAATAACCAAAAAGAACAAAAGCAAGGTCAGCGCCCCAAGCGCCCAAAACCCCCGCTCGATTGTGCACCCCACTGCCATCACCTGACGTTGAGAAGGCGGCATCAAGCGGGCTGTGGGTGAGCAAAGCCAGCAATGCAATGAGCCAAAGCACCGCCCCAAAAAAGACGGCTGTCTTCAACCGCCATTGGCCAGACTGATCGGGTACACCAGACACCGCAGCAGCGGGCGTCCGCGTGGATGGAGCATCCGTGAGAGAACCGAGTGGAAACGTCATTCGCGCATTGTGGCGCAAGGCACCGAGCGGCCCTCGGAAGATGGGCTCAGGAGAGCCGCTCGCGGATGATCACCGAGCCGTTGTCTTGAGTTTCGATGATGCCGCGCTCTTCCAGGTCTTTCATGACACGGCTGACCATCTCGCGGGAGGCACCCACCACTTTGGCCAAATCTTGCCGCGAGACTTTGCCGCGAATGATCTTCGCACCATTGTCGTCTTCCGACATGTCGAGCAACGAACGCGCAACGCGGCCGTAAACGTCGAGCAGCGCCAGGGACTCAATTTGCCTGTCGGCGTTTCTCAAGCGCTGAACCAGGCCGCGCATGATGGCGTAGGACAAACTGGAGTTTTCGGGCAAACAACGGGCGAATTCTGCACGCCCCAGCACCAGCATGTCGGTTTGAACCTCCGCACGCACGGTGGCGGAATGGGGTTCGTTGTCGATGAGGCTCATTTCCCCGACATAGTCACCGGACTCCAGCACAGCGAGAATCACTTCCCGACCGCGCGAGTCCGCGGTCAGCACCCGCGCACGGCCCGTTAACAATATGAACAAAGAATTTGATTTTTGACCATGCTCGACAATGATTTCCCCTCGACGAAATCGCCGTTTGACGACACCGTCGGCAATGCCTTGCGCCTGTTCACTGGTTAGCATTGAAAACAAGGGAACTCGACGAATCAAGTCGAGGCTGGAGAGCATGGCCATGAAGGGTTCCTTTTTTTACCTGGAATTCGAACTTCAGCTTATTTCGTGGCAATAAGTCACAGTTTATAACCCGGCCGATTGTGACTGACTATCGATGCAATCGCGGGTGTTGAATCTAAATCACAACGGCGTCATGTCAGACTCTCACCTCTGTCGCTTTTTCCACCTGCACTTGAAACTCTAAACACCATGAGCTCAGCCATCCAACATGCCCGCGTCCTCATCCTTGGATCGGGGCCCGCCGGTTACACCGCCGCCATTTATGCCGCCCGCGCCAACCTCAAACCCCTGTTGGTGACCGGCATGGCGCAAGGTGGGCAGTTGATGACCACCACCGATGTGGACAACTGGCCCGCCGACGTGGCCGGCGTTCAGGGTCCGGAACTGATGCAGCGCTTCTTGCAACACGCGGAACGCTTCAACGCCCAAATCGTGTTCGATCACATCCACACCGTGGATTTCTCCAAGCGGCCTTTCACCCTGCAAGGGGATTCCGGCAGTTACACCTGTGACGCGCTCATCATCGCGACGGGGGCATCCGCCAAATACATCGGTCTGCCCTCCGAAGAGGCTTTCATGGGCAGAGGGGTCAGTGGCTGCGCCACCTGCGACGGTTTTTTTTACCGCGACCAAGAAGTCTGCGTTGTGGGCGGTGGCAATACTGCAGTTGAAGAAGCGCTTTACCTTTCCAACATCGCCAGCAAAGTGCACTTGGTGCACCGCAGGGATAAATTCCGTGCCGAGGCCATTTTGGTGGACAAGCTCATGGACAAAGTCGCGGCTGGAAAAATGCAGTTGCACTTATGGAATACCTTGGACGAAGTACTGGGTGATGCCAGTGGTGTGACGGGTGTCCGTCTGAAAAACACCCAAGATGGCAAAACGCAAGACCTGACCCTCAAAGGATGCTTCATCGCGATTGGACACCAGCCCAACACCGACATTTTCAAAGACAAACTGGAGATGAAAGACGGCTACATCGTGACCCGAAGTGGCTTGAACGGTCTGGCCACGATGACCAGCGTGCCTGGCGTATTTGCTGCTGGCGACGTGCAAGACCACATCTACCGCCAGGCGATCACAAGTGCGGGCACGGGGT
>Ga0315907_10001374_pt1 | contig 32967 bp, 26 predicted proteins | sample LakEriMetagenome_3_FD_203525 | JGI IMG/M metagenome (GOLD analysis project Ga0315907, IMG submission 203525) | Freshwater fungal communities from buoy surface, Lake Erie, Ohio, United States - Buoy 12 MA123 | ecosystem: Environmental > Aquatic > Freshwater > Lake > Lake biofilm | place: USA...
GCCACTCCCGGAAACCATCTGCTCGGCGGAACTGGTACTCGGTGTGAAGACCCCATTTATCGGATAGCCGATGGTTTCCGAGATAAACAAGCCAGGCATTTTGCTGATTGGCAATATCTTTTTGAGCACTAAGGCAAACTGAGATTAGGCTCAAAAAAGAAAATACAACTATTTCTTTGATACAACCCTTCACGATTCGTTAGGTAACACTTTCGCTGAGCACGCGCCAAAGCCAATGCGCACTCCATCACGCTCTGCATAGCCGCGCATGATTACAGAATCACCATCTTGTATGAACGTTCGCTGCGAACCATCGTTCATTGCAACAGGCCTCGTTCCCTTCCAGGCAATCTCGAGCATGCTTCCATACGAACCTTCATGCGGACCGCTGATGGTGCCGCTTGCCATCATGTCGCCGCAACGAATATTACATCCGTTTACGGTGTGATGAGCCAGTTGCTGAGTCATGTTCCAATACATGTGTTTGTAGTTGCTGTTCGAAACGACGGTTTCTTCAGCGTTCTCCGGCTTGATAGCCACTTGCAGATTGATATCGATGTTCTTCTTGCCCGTGTACTCCAAATAAGATAGCACCTTCGGATCTTGCTCCGGGCCAGGCACTCGAAACGGCTCTAGCGCATCCAACATAACTACCCAAGGCGATACAGTTGATGCAAAGTTCTTAGCCAAAAACGGTCCGAGAGGAACATATTCCCAACGCTGAATATCGCGCGCGCTCCAATCGTTGAAGAGCAACATTCCGAAAATATAGTCATCTGCTTCGGCGGTTGTTATGCGTTGCCCTAGAGGTTTTCCATCAAACGTTACAAAGGCCATTTCCAATTCGAAGTCCAGTTGCTTGGTAGGTCCAAACGTTGGTATCGTTTCATCGCTTGCGTTCACTTGTCCCATGGGTCTATGAATGGGAGTTCCGCTAATAACAATGCTGGAAGCTCTTCCGTGATATCCAACAGGTAAATACTTCCAATTGGGGAGAAGTGCTTTGGCAGGATCACGAAACATGGTGCCCACATTGCGCGCATGATCCTCACTGCTATAAAAGTCAGTATAGTCACCAACGGCAATAGGCATTAGCAGTTGCACCTCATCTTGACGAAACAACACCTGTCGAACGTGGTGTTCTTTATCGCGCAAGTCGGGCATATCGCTTCTGAGCAATTTGGAAACGCGATTTCGCAAATCGCGCATAGCCTGCTTGCCGTGGCGCATACATCGATTCAAGGTGGGACTTACCATGTCTTCCAACGTGAAGGGTAGATTTTCCAGATATCCCATCACGTGCAACGCCTTCAAATCGATGAGCTGTTCGCCAATTGCGCAGCATACGTGTGGAAACTGACTCTCGGTACGAAACACTCCAAAAGGCAAGTTCTGTATTGGAAAGTCGGAGCCCTCAGGTACATGCACCCATGAGCGCAGGGAAGGATCATTTGCTTTTATTTCGGACATATCACAATGATTTGTGACAAACTTACTGCGAAAGCATGCAACGAAATACAAGCAGAATTACCTTCGGTCATTCAAGTCATCGTATGAAACACATTTCCGTTCTGTTTGCATTTTTACTATTGGCCCTTCACACAAGCCTTTGCCTAATGGAAATATTTGACATTGGCCAATCAAAGCCATTATGGACCCAACTGTATGCCGGTACCTTGCTCAAACAGCCGTGGGGTGCAATCGGGGCCGACGTATCAACTTCGAGTATAAATCTTGAATTCAAAGCATGTAAAAACGCGCAGTGGAGTGAGTGGAAAGATGCAAGCGCAGCCTTTTCGTTTGACACAGATACTCCTGTAGAACGGCTGGAGCAGGGAATCAATGACCATATGCGTTGGCAACTCACCCACAATCTTTACAGTGAAAATGGTCGCGTACAACTAAATCGGGTATTGGAAAGTCCTGCCTATGCCGAAGCGCTCTATTATGTGATTCGCATGAATCAATATCAGAACAGTATTGCACCTGATTCGACTCAACTCCGCTTAGCGATTCAATTCACACCGGCCATTGACAAGGCCTATACAACGCAGCTATCCTATTTTAACTTTCCTGTATACGGCAAACCATGATAGAGAAAATAACCCAATACTATTTTCAGTTTGCTGACCATAGAGCAGTTCGATTCATGCCCCGCATCGTGTATGGATTTCTATTCATACTCTGGCTCATAACTCTACCCTATCGGGCCATTATTTGGGGGCCGGATAATGTTCTCTTTCGGTATGGATTAGCTAATAATTTTATCGAAAATGCAGTCTTAAGATTATACTACCAGCCCGAACTGTTCCCTTGGATTTATTATACCTATCCGATTTTTCTGCTTATCAGTTTGCTCAACCATCCGCTTTCATTCGTAGCGAGAATACTGGCTTGGTTCTGCGGTCTTATGCTATTTTCAGCCGCAGAGCATGTGTATGGGCTCGGCATAATACTGTTGCTTCAAACTGCATTGTTGCTGATTCCGGTTCATTACGAAAGCACTTCTGCATCCAGACGATGGTTGAACAGCTTCTCGATGTTGGCACTCAGACTTCAGACTATCATTATCTTAGGCACTATAGCTATATTCATGTGGGGTTCCATACAGTGGAAATCAGGTGAAGCCATTTACTACCTCATTCATGAGCCTTTTCGCTTTCGATTACCCTTTCACACGATGTTTGGAGAATCGACAATGATTCTGAAAACGATAAATTACCTCCTCTTCGCCGTCATCAGTCTACTCCCAATCACACTAATAGTTCGGCCTACCCGCTTCTATAGCACGCTTGCACTCCTTATCACAGGAATTTTCTGCACGTTGATGTATACCAACATGGCTATTGGATTCGCACTGATTTCACTTGCCCTACCTTGGATAGATGCGCGCGAGCGATACGATTAAAGTAACTCTGCAATAATTTTTTCTACGGTATAGCCCTCGGCTTCCGCTTTGTAGTTGCGCACTATTCTATGACGCAAAACTGGAACTGCTACAGCCTTTACATCTTCAATATCCGGACTGTATTTTCCTTTAAGTGCCGCCACACATTTTGCACCAACGATAAGGAACTGAGATGCACGTGGTCCGGCTCCCCAGCTTAGGAAATTATTGACCATTGCCGGAGCCAGTTCGTTTTGAGGGCGTGTTTTGGCAACCAGCTTCACTGCATATTCAATTACGTTATCGGTCACGGGCATCTTACGAATGAGCTGCTGATAGAAAACAATTTCCTGACCTGATATAACGCTGTTTATTTGAGGAACCACATTGGTCGTGGTTGATTTTACAATTTGAATTTCATCTGCAAGCGTTGGATAATCGACCCAGATGTTCATCATAAAGCGATCGAGCTGCGCTTCGGGCAGGGGATAGGTTCCTTCCTGCTCAATAGGGTTTTGAGTAGCAAGCACGAAGAACGGAGATGGCAAGTCGTATGTCTTACCTCCTGAAGTAATACGTCTTTCTTGCATCGCTTCAAGGAGCGCAGACTGTGTTTTAGGTGGGGTTCGGTTTATCTCATCTGCAAGAATGATATTGGAGAATACCGGACCTTTCACAAACTTAAAACTGCGTGATTCATCCAGTATTTCAGATCCGACAATATCACCGGGCATCAAATCAGGAGTAAACTGTATGCGGTTGAACGATAGACCGAGCGATTTACCGATGGTGCTTACGAGCAGTGTTTTCGCCAAACCGGGTACACCAACTAAGAGACAGTGACCATTGCCGAAAATAGAAATGAGTACATCACGGACGACCTCCTCTTGACCAACAATAGCTTTGCGAATCTCGCTTTGCAAACTGTTGTATCGTCCCTTCAGTGAGTCAATTGCTTCAGCATCGGAGTTGAACTTTATTTCTGACATACAATTTTTATTATTAATACGGAGTCGGGCGAAAGTAAACCTGATTTAGCTGACTCACTTGGTTGAGTTGTTAAGGATTGTTTTTGGGCCACGCAAACTGTGTTTCACATACCATGTAATCAGGATCTGTCTTAATGTAGGTATTAGCTATTCGCTTCTTCACCCATTTATCAGTCTCAGTTTGTTTCGCGCGTGCTTCGGCTACCTGCTTGAAAATTTCGTAGTCATCCTTCATGTTGGCATCGTGCGCAGCTAAGCGACTATCGAGGTGATAGACCACATACGATTGCTTTCCATCCTCTGCTGTAGCTAATATGGCATCGCTTCTTTCTCCGGGCTTCATGCTCATGAATACAAGATTGAGTTCGGAACTGAGGGATGCAACATCATGCCGAGTTCCACCGGTAGCCTGATTGATTACCCGACCGCCTTGATTTTTAGAATCTTCATCTGTACTGAATTTCATCGCAGCCTGAGCGAATAAAAGAGTATCTCCAATTGAAGTGACTACCCGTTCCAGTTTCAAGCGAGCGTCATCCAAATCATCGGACTTGATTTTAGGAGACATGAGAATATGACATGACTCGTAAAACTCGCCCCTCTTCTCGATAACTTTTACAAAGTGATACCCATACACAGTGGAGAAAACAGGCGAATAAGCTCCTTCGGGTGTATTGTATACAGCTGCTTCATATTCCGGAACAAAAGAACCCTTCCGTTGCAGTGGATAGCAACCACCTTTGTATTTAGATCCCGGATCCTCACTCCACTTTGCCGCTTCAAGGGTCATAGAAGACTTACCGTTCACCAGGTTCATCCGAATGGAGTCCATCATATGAAGGATTCGTTGCACTTCAGAATCACGCACTTTGGGGGCCACTTCAATTTTCGAATATTCCACCTGTTCACCAATCAATGGTATTGAATCTTTGGGCACCGTTTGATAATAACGCAGCACATCGGCCGGAGTTACTTTTACCTTGCTTGTTACACTTTCTTGCATTTTTTGAACGAGAAGCTGATCCTTGATGAGATCGAAATATTCTTCCTTCAACTGAGCCTGCGATTTGCCGTAATATTTCTCGAACTCTTCTACGCTTCCGAACATTTGTACGAAATAATCAATGCGACGCTCTACTTGAGACTGCACCTCACCATCGCTTACCTCAATACTATCTAATTTTGCTTGATTGAGCAGAAGTTTTTGATAGAGCAAATTTTCATAAACAGAACAACGTAACTCCGGACTATCAGAACCTTTTCCTTCTGTCATTTCAAGCACGGAAGATTCAAGGTCGCTTTGCAAAATGATTTCGTTACCCACCACTCCGATGATACGATCGACCACTTTACCGGGTTGAGCCATTGCCTGCAGGCAGCAGAAAACGATTATTCCAATTGCACTCCACCTCATTGCTTTGAATAGTATAATTTTATTTCGCCGTCCTGTTGCGCTTTGCTGTAAATATCCTTGCGCATAGTTTCGAGCAATGTAAGCTTTCTTTTATTGATAATCATTGCGCGAATTTTCTCTCGCTCGAAACTAATCGGAGATTTACTTCCGGCCAATTGATAGTCGGTGATCGAAATCAGATAGAGGTTATTATTTTTTTCAAATTCAATTGTGTTTTTCTTTTTGAGAAAACCTTCAATATCGTATACCTCCAGGGGAATCTGCTTAATGAATTCGTCCCATTTCATCCATTCCTCTTCATTAAAATAATAACTCGCACCAATATCGACACAGAGCTGTTGCCATTTCACTAAATCTTCCGGTTTGCTCGAGTTGAATACTTTTTTCAAAGCACCTATCTGTTTGCTATCTGCAGCAATTGCAGTGAACTTCACTTTGAGTATATAGTCCTTTAATTGAAAGTTTTTTTCATTGTCGGTATAGTACTGTTCAATTTCCTGATCAGAAACCACGGTGTCCAGTTTTTGTCGCACCCATTCCTGCTCGAAAGCATAGATAAGAAGCGAACTCCGGTAGTTTTCAATCATCTCTTCAAATGACTTTAGCTCATCAGGCAGACTTGATTCAGCCTTTGAAATGATCAGCTGTTTCGTAATCCAGTCATTGATGTAGTGATCAGCGAGAGAAGCGCTGTCTTCTGCCGTCGAATTATCGGGAACGACATCAGAAACTTCCTTCCATGTCAGCTGCCTGCCGCCAATTTCGGCTATTAGCTCTGCGCGGTCGTTTCCCCAGTCGCACGCAACAAGCGAACATGCAATCGATACAAGAACGAAGGGGACAATTCTCATTACTTAATGGAATGCAGTACTTCTGAGTTTACCGTGTACTTATGCTCTTTGCGCATAGAGGCAATCCATTCCTGCTCCAAATAAGTTTGATACTCTGAGGTGATCATACCTCTTGCCTCATCCAACTTTTTTACTGATGGTTGTATGATTTCCTTAAACTGAATGATCACAATCTGGTCGTTGTCAGGAATATCGTCACTCAGTCCTACATTCCACGGAGCTTTAGCCAGAAGCGCATTATCCTCCTTTGCATATACACCTTCCTGCACCTGCAGATTCAGTTGCGATTCCTTATTGAGCTCACCGGCAATTGTAGACTTATCCTTGCCGTCCTTCAGCATTTTGCGGACTTTCTTGGCGATATCAGCATTCGAGCAGGTGTAAATAACAGCGGAGGCGCGTTCCGGCCACATAAACTTTTGCTTGTTGGAATCGTAGTAAGCTGAAAGACCCGCTGTGTCTTTCACGGCCTTCGACCAGACCATTTGGTCGGTCATTTCGAACAGCAGAATACCTTCGCGATACTCCTTCATGAGCAGGCGAAACGGAGTATATTTCTCTTCCAACTTGGCATCTTCAAGTTGCAGCAGTTTATCCTCACCCATTTTATTGGCAGAAATACGTATGTAGTCACCGGGACTCATGGTAGGTTTAGATCTACCCTTTGAGCGCATGTAATCATTAAATTCACTTACTGTTATTTTCAAACCATTCATGGTTATGAGTGGCTTTTCGAGTGACTTTTTATTGACATACAGTTTTCCTTCGTAAGCGTTGGAGTCTGCCTTTTCAATGAGTTTGGCCAACTCTGCTTCATCGATTGAGTAGTTGTATTCCTTTTTCAACTTCTCGATGAATGACTTTTTAGTTTGTTCTGCGCGGCTATCCTTTGAAACCTTGTTCTTGATTTCCTTTTCCATCGACTCGAACGAAGCAAGAGCTTTGTACTCGAGGCGTTTGATGATATGCCAGCCGAAAGCTGTTTTGAACGGCTTGGAATAATCGCCGTTATTCATGAGTGCAAAGGCCGCATCTTCAAATTCGATGACCATTTTACCGGTGCCAAACCAAGGCAGTTCACCGCCTTTTTTGGCAGAAGTAGGATCGTCGCTGTATTTGCTGGCAAGTTCTTCGAAGGTTGATTCGCCTGACAGCAGCTTTTGATAGATCTCCTGAATTTTTGCATCTGCGTTTGCCTCGCTATTTTCTTCAGACTTGGGCTTCACCACGATGTGCGCAACATGCATTTCTCCGCGCGCAGGGCGCTTATCGTAAACATAAATCAGGTGATACCCGTAGCGTGTTCTGATGGGCATTGAAACTTCTCCGACCTTTGTTTCATAGGCTGCCTTTTCAAATGGATAAACCATCTGGAATGCGGTAAAATAACCAAGATCGCCTGCATTATCCTTAGCGCTTGGATCTTCGCTTGTAGCTTTAGCAAGGGCTGTAAATTCTTCACCCTTTGTAATTCGCTCGCGGATAGCTAGAATTTTAGCGTAAGCCTTTGCTGTATCGGCAGGCGAAGCATTTGCATCAACCTTCACCAAAATGTGAGCTGCATGCACCTCCTGCTTATAATTTTCATACGCTTCTTTTACCAGATCATTCAGCTTGTCAGCATCGGTTAAATAGGGACGGGCCAATTGAGCTCGATAGCCATCGAGTTCTGTTTTGAATTTCTTAACGGTATCGAGTCCTGCTTCGCGAGCCTCCTTTACTTTCAGCTTAAAGTTGATGAACAGCTCCATATATTCATCGAGTGACTGAGGCGTGATAACTGAATCTCGGTTATTCTTTCTGAAAATATTTTCAAATTCTTCGAGGGACGTGGGCTCGCCATCGACAACTAAAACTGCAGCATTTTTATCTTGGGCAATAGCCGAAAAAGAAAAAAAGAATGCGAATACAAAAGCAATTGATTTCACCTTCATGATCGGGTTAATTAAATTCATTGGTAATAGTTCCTGTGAACAGGAACGGCCGCAAATGTAAGACTCCCGAGGGTGAAATCAACCACCTGAACGGGTGTGAAAGAGCGTTAAACGAAAAAACTAAAAATTTCCTACTTGAGGCTGTAATTGGGGGCTTCACGGCTGATAAACACGTCATGCGGATGACTTTCTTTCACGCCTGCGCTGGTGATTCGAATGAATTTGGCTCTGCGAAGACTGACTAAGTCGGCTGCACCGCAATAACCCATGCCGGCGCGCAATCCACCTACAATCTGATACATGATTTCCTGAACGGTTCCTTTGTAAGGAACGCGACCCGAGATACCTTCCGGAACGAGCTTTTTAATGTCGTCTTCGGCATCCTGGAAATACCTATCCTTCGATCCTTGTTGCATGGCTTCCACCGAACCCATGCCCCTGTATGACTTGAAGCGGCGTCCTTCGTAAATAATCGTGTCTCCGGGACTTTCCTCCGTACCGGCCAACATGGATCCAACCATTATAGAGGCTGCGCCTCCTGCCAACGCCTTAACTATATCGCCCGTGAAACGTATTCCGCCATCTGCAATAACGGGAACATCTTTGTCGGAAATACCATGAGCAACATCCATAACAGCGGTTAGCTGCGGAACTCCTACACCTGCAATCACGCGGGTGGTGCAAATAGAACCCGGACCAATACCCACTTTCACCGCATCGGCCCCAGCCGCCACCAGTGCGTTTGCTGCCTCTACAGTTGCGATATTTCCTACTACAACATCCACTCGTTCACCATAAGTCTTCTTCACCTCCTTAAGCATGGTGATAACGCCCTTTGAATGCCCGTGGGCTGTGTCAATAATGATAGCATCTACACCGGCTTTTACAAGCGCATCAGCGCGTTGAAGGGTGTCAGCAGTGACTCCAACAGCAGCAGCCACTCGCAAGCGGCCCAATTTATCTTTACACGAGTTCGGGTACTTTTTTAACTTCAGAATGTCTTTGTAAGTGATAAGACCGATGAGTTTTCCTGAAGCGTCAATGACCGGGAGCTTTTCTATTTTACTCTGTTGCAGAATAGCTTCAGCCGAGTGAAGATCGTTTGGTTTATCCGTGGTTATCAAACCTTCCTTCGTCATGATTTGCGCAATCGGTTTGGTCATATCCTTTTCGAATCGCAAGTCGCGATTGGTTACAATACCAATCAGCTTTCCCTCATTGTTGATGACGGGAATTCCACCAATCCGATGCTCTGCCATCAACTTGAGTGCGTCTGAAACCACGGAGTGTTCATCGAGGGTTACAGGATCTTGAATCATACCGCTTTCCGAGCGTTTTACCTTGCGAACGAGTGCTGCCTGAGCTTCAATGCTCATGTTTTTATGAATGACCCCTATTCCGCCTTCACGCGCCATGGCAATAGCCATTTCTGATTCGGTAACGGTGTCCATGGCAGCGGAAACAACCGGAGCGTTCAGGACAATGTTTCTGGAAAAACGAGAGCGAACGGAAACTTCGCGCGGAAGTACTTCGGAGTAGGCCGGTACGAGGAGCACATCATCATAGGTAAGACCTTCACCCACGAATTTCTCTTGGAAATAAGACATGTACGAGGAATTTATCGGTAATAAATTCGCGCAAATGTAGGGAAGAAAAGAAAATTATTCCGGACAAAAAGTTCCGTAAAGGCTATTGAATAACTGTAAATCGGAAACCCCCACCACCTGGTCTTCATCCAAATCCGCAAAGCATTCGTCCCCGACACAAGCAAACTGCCCAATTAAGATAAGCAAGTCTGCAACGCTTATAGCTCCATCGCAATTCAAGTCTCCTAAACAACATCCTTCTAAGGACGTTGTGACAGTAACAAGCACCTGGCATAGCGAACTATTCCCGCTCGAATCGGTAGCGGTATAAATGACCGCTGTATTGCCCGTTGTAAACATTCCGGAGGCCGGTTCGGTTCCATTCAAATTGTTCGTGAGTGTGGGCACCTCGCAATTATCTGTAACAATCGGATTCGGGAGCAGCACCTCTACCGATGAGGTTCCGGGAGGCGCATCGACTGTCACAGCAGGAGGACATTCAAACACCGGAGCATCGTCGTCAATAAGTGTAAGATTAAACGTACACGAGGTGCTGTTGCCGGAGTAGTCAGTTGCGGTAACCGTAATTACGTGTTCACCGGGAGCCAACAGCGTTTCTACTAAAGGAGATTGCACGATTTCGGGAAATAAATCCAGGTTATCATCTACGAGCGAAAGGCTCTCAAAATCGCCGAGGAAATAACAATAATCTTCCGTGTAAACAATGGTATCATTAGGACACACTATAGTTGGAGGAGTAGCATCCTCGCCATATTCACCTGATACGCTGATGTCGTCCACCGCAAAACTGGGATCGAGAGCTTCTCCGTCGTCATTATTCTGCCAGCGAAAAGCGAAGCGTACGTTCGGATTGTTATCGGCGCTTTGCGGCAGCGGAAAGGAATAGGAAGTCCATTGACCCTGACCATTTGGGCAAATCGGGGTTTTGGGTAAATCGCTGAGCAACTCCCAGTTGAGGCCGTCATAATACCATAGCGTCGCGTTATCGAGTGTATTACCTCCTTCGATATAGAGGAAAGAAATCGTATTGTTAATGAAGATACTGCAGTCGACCACGCCCGATTCGATGCGCTTATCGGTTGCGCCGCAACCGAGGATATCACAGAAAGCCTCTAAACCTTCGAAGTATGCGGCACCTAAATCGGTTCCTAAAAAGGAATTGTAGGCTCCAATGTGAAGCGTAGGATCGCTGCCGCAGCCGGTACCGCATTGCCCCGCTGCATTGCCGTTTTCGGCTGCCGATACAAACCAGGTATTGGCTACATCGGCATTTGTACCTGTTTCCGTGATGGTCCACGTGCCATTCGTAAACGAGAAATAATCGCTTGCCAACGATCCTGTATTACAGCCTGATCCGAAATTCTCAGACCAAAACTCCACGACTTGAGCGTATGAAGTCACCGAGCATAAACAAAGCAAACAAAGGAACAGTCTCATGATTAAGCAAATTGGATAGAGCAAGATATCACAAAACAGATTCCACTTTCCAAAAATCTACGGACTATAGATTCAACCCGAGCGTACATGAGATTGTACGTCCGGTTCCCGGCATTAGGCCTGGTCCCGGATAACCTCCCGCTCGGCGCGTAGCGTAGCGTGTGTCAAGCATGTTATTGACTGCAATCTGCAAAAAGAATGATTGCGTGAATTCATATTTGAGTGATGCATCCCACACATTATAAGCATCTATTTTTCCGACCTGAGCATTCGTCGATGGCGCCTCTGTGTTCGTTGCATCCGTATAAACATCATCCACAAAGCTCCATTGGACGGCAGTAGAAAGCCCCTTGACTTTATACGTCAGACCTGACCTCCAGATTTGTTCAGGCGCGTACTCTACGCGTTTGTTTTCAATCGCCTTGAGAGGGTCATCGGCAATAAGAGGGTGATCCCATTGAGTGTAGCGCGCATCCATGACAGTTCCTGAGACAAAGAAACACAATGAACCTCGCTGTGGCTGCGTGACCATCATCTTGATTAGATCAAACTCCACATATAACTCAATTCCTCGACTAACGCTTGTGCCAATGTTGGTTTTGAAATTAACACCATCCTTCAGTACGGTTCCGATTCGATTATCATACATGAGATAAAAACATCCGGCATCGAAATTCAACCAGCTTTTGTGTATACCACGAAAACCAAATTCGGCATTATAACCCGAAGCATCCTTCAAGTTTGGATCGATGATGTCTGTCGTTGATGCCGGTGTGAAATCGCCATAAGTTACCGGTCTATAGGACTGGCTTGCATTGGCGTAAACATTCATGTTTTCCCATTCATATTGAAGACCCAATCCTGCAAGCACGAAAGTTCTTTTTCTGAGCACGGGATTAAAATCACCTTCCTGCAGTGAAATATAACCGCGTGTTTTACTGGTGAGGTTTTCCATGCGCACAGCCGGTGTGATGGTCAAGCGGTTTCCAACGTGGAAAATATTTTCGATAAATGCAGCTGTGTTGTCATTATCGAAGAAAAGATTCTTTCCGAAATCATCTTGTGCAGTATCCGTGTCGAAGAGGGCGCCGCTAGAGCCAACACCGTCGTTTCGCCGATGCGTTTGCGCGTCAGAATAGCGCGCACCCATGGCCAATTGATGTTCCGTACCGAAAAGCTGATACTCCAGCAACCAGCGCATTTCAGCTCCCCAGGTTTGGTATTCATCGATATCTAATTTGCGGGGGTTATAGGAGTCCGTTTCCGCATTGATTGTGTCCAATACATTAATGGCTTTCATGTAACCCACGCTCGAACGATCGGCCAAAACACCGAAGAATTTTATGTCGAGTAGTGAATGTTTCGAGGTGCGAATCTTAGAATAGAGAGCGGCGACATTCCAAGGCACGCGCAACCAATTGCGCGAGCGTGAACTGCTTCGCCAATCTTGCTTGTATTCTTCGTCAGTTAATCCGCCCGGTTGCTGACTCAAAAACTGTGAGTGTGTGATGTTCACGCCAACGAGCAAATTAGCATTGTGCCGATATTCCAAACTGCCGTAAATCGATTTTACATCGAATGCACTATTGGCTCGCCAGCCATTTCCCCGCCTTTGTTGGGTAAAGGCGTAATAACTCCACTTGTTCTTAGTGCCACCTATAGCATTATAGGAGGAAAACAGGCCATAACTACCGGCTGTTTGACGCGATTCGTAGAAGAAGGGTTTGTTCCCGTGGCCTGACTTCAACACATAATTCACCACACCGCCAAACTGTGGTCCGAATTGAAGAGCTGATGAGCCACGAAGGACCTCAATACGTTCAACAGATTCCATGGGCGGTGCATAGTAAGCCTCGGGATATCCAAACACATCCGGTGATATATCATAACCATTCTGCCGTGTATTGAATTCCCATGAGCGATTCGGACTAAGGCCGCGAGCGGCAATGCCAATTTGAATTCCACTCCCGTCATTCTCCCAAATCATCAAGCCGGGCACTCGAGCAAATAGTTGACGCTGGTTGACTGTTGCCAAATCGGCTGTGGACTTCGATAGTTCAATTACTTCGTTTTTCTTTCCTGCAATTAAAATATTTCCATGCACGTTTGGCAATCGGTGTACAGGCAACACCGTTCGTTGGGTTGAAATTTCCACTCCTGATAGAACAAGAGGAGGTATGGTGTCGGAGTCAACCGGAGCAGCCTTCAGCCCGGTGAAAAATGTAAAAGCTATAACAAACGCAAATAGTGACTTCATATACAACCCGAACAATGTCGCAAATAGAACACATTACCATCCATGTGGCCATACCTTAAGAAGGGTATAGCAGGTCACTCATAGAGGAATACCACAAACAGGGTATAAAAAAAGGGCCGAAATAGACGGCCCTTTCAATGAATTTTTATTTGCACTTTATACCACGCCCTGGTCGAGCATAGCATCAGCAACCTTCACAAAGCCTGCGATGTTGGCGCCCTTCACATAATTGATGTGCTCACCCTCTTTACCGAACTTCACACACGATTCGTGAATACTCTTCATAATGTTGTGCAAGCGCTGGTCGACCTCTTCGCGTGTCCATGACAAACGAAGTGAGTTTTGTGACATTTCCAAACCTGAAGTAGCAACGCCACCCGCGTTGGAAGCCTTACCGGGAGCGAAGAGCACTTTACCATGCAAGAAAGCTTCAACCGCTTCGGGTGTAGAAGGCATATTGGCGCCTTCAGCAATAGCCATTACACCATTTGCAATCAACGCTTTTGCATCGTCGCCGTTCAATTCGTTTTGCGTAGCGCAAGGAAGAGCGATATCACACTTCACACCCCAAGGTGTTTTTCCCGCTACATATTCACACTTGTATTTGTCTGCGTATTCTTTGATACGGCCGCGCTTCACATTCTTCAATTCCATGATGAATGCAAGCTTATCAGCATCGATACCATCTTTGTCATACACATAGCCATCGCTATCTGAAGCAGTCACCACCTTGGCACCCAATTGAGTTGCCTTTTCAATGGCGTACTGAGCCACGTTACCGGAACCGGAAACAACTACCGTTTTGCCTTTGAAGTCGGTACCCTTTGTGCCGAGCATTTCCGCCGCGAAGTAAACGCAACCGTATCCTGTAGCCTCCGGACGAATAAGCGAGCCGCCCCAGTTACGTCCTTTACCTGTGAATACGCCTGTAAACTCATTGCGCAGGCGCTTGTATTGACCGAACATAAAACCGATTTCGCGACCACCTACACCGATATCACCGGCAGGCACGTCGGTATCAGCGCCTATATGACGCGAGAGTTCGTTCATAAAGCTCTGGCAGAATGCCATAACCTCACGGTCACTCTTTCCTTTTGGGTCAAAGTCAGATCCGCCTTTACCGCCGCCCATGGGCAGGGTTGTAAGTGAATTCTTGAATATTTGCTCAAAGCCCAAAAACTTCAGAACGGAGAGATTTACTGTCGGGTGAAAGCGTAAGCCACCTTTATAAGGACCAATGGCCGAGTTGAACTCAACGCGGTACCCACGGTTGACCTGCACCTCACCTTTGTCGTCAACCCATGGCACACGAAACATAATAGTGCGCTCAGGTTCGGCAATTCGTTGCAGCACTTTAGCTGTCTTGTATTTTGGATTATCCTCGATGTAGGGAATGACCGTCTCGGCCACTTCGTGCACCGCTTGCAAAAACTCAGGTTCATTAGGGTTCTTGCTTTTAACCTCGGCCATGAAGGCGTCGATTTGTGCTTGATACTTGTTTGCCATTATGCAATATGATTTGTTTTTTGAATTGAAAAAATCGGGTCGAAATTAACATAGTTGTACCTTTGAAGCACGAAGACGTTGAAAAGAACCTGCACCGCTCTTAATTAATCCCTATGACCAAAAGCCTCCTATCTACTCGATTCGCCTTACTCATACTGTGCCTGAGCTTGATTGCTTCTTGTCAGAAAGACAACGATATTAACAACTGGTCGCCAACCCAAGGACTTCCGCCCGACACGACGGATGGCGGCGGTAATCCTATCGATACAAATGAAACCCAAAATCTTATTGTTCAATGGCAAGCCGTGCTCATTGGTGACGAAGCTTTTTACGGCGACACCACTACCATTGCATACGCCTACGATACCCTTGCTGCGTTGCATGAGTTTTCTTGTTTCGATCAATACGGTAGACAATTAATTCTTCGCATGCCGGATTTGGAATTAGGTCAAGACACCATATCCTTTTCAACCTCAACCTCCATCACATTAGTTGACGGCCCGCTTGTTTTTGATACCAGCTTCAACCCTAACGGTTACATCAGTATTTATGCAAACGCAAACGGTCGCATTTCTGCATTGTTTGAATCAGATTTAAATGACAATGCTGGTTCCGGTCAGGAAAAAGAGCTGGTAAACGGAATCATCCAAAACATCCCTTATCAATAGGATCTAAAATCAGAAATTGAAGTCGATACCGATGGTTGGCAACAATGGAAGCTGATCAATCCTTTCTCCGGTAATGCGGTCTATGTAAAACACGTTTGCACGATTGTATGCATTCGTCACACCTGCGTTCAACTCGAGCCCTGTTTTGTTGCTTAGCTTAAATGTCTTTTTCACGTTGATGTCGAGACGATGGTAAAATGGCAGGCGCCCACCGTTGAGTTCAGCATATTGCACGCTTAAATATTGGCTGTTGTTGGTCACATAATCGAGGCTAATACCCTGCGACACACTCTGGCCATTGTAAAAACCTTGAGTTTGAGTAAATGGCAATCCACTACCCAAATTCCAGCGCATAGAAAGCTCAAATGATTTTTCCTTTCCGAACAAATAGGTTCCAATAAGATTCAAATTGTGTCGTCGATCGAACACGGGTGAATAGTATTGAAATCCGTCCCAGCGCTGGACTTTCGCTAATGAATAAACGATATTTAGGTAATACGATTTGTCTTCGTATTTCAGCACCAAGTCTGTTCCGTATGCATTACCTGTTTCAATTACGTAATCGCGTGTAAGTTCTTCCGGTTTATCATCATTTTGCCCAAAATCGTTTTCAAAAATCTTATTACGGTTGATATTTGTCTGTTGATTAAATCGTTTGTAGTAGCTCTCAACATTGAGGTTCCAGCGTTCAGAAATATCAAATTCGAATCCGACTACGACGTGTTTTGCGGTTTGCAGAACGTTTTTAACCTCTTGGTTGGTTGGAGTGCGACCAAACGACAAACCATCGTTGATTCCGCCAACTAGCCCGCCTATAGAAGTTACAGCCTGACCACCCGCCTGTATAGCAGGATCGCCTGTAAACTCACCCTGCAAATCTTCCGGGCTGGCCAAGAAGCCATAGAACAAATTCACTACATCACGGTCACTGTTGGTGGCCATGAGGTTTTGAGTGTACTTGCCCGTAGCGCCCTTCACGCGGAAACGCTCATTCACTTTGTATTTGATACCGAGTCGTGGTTCGGGCGAGAACACACTCAAAGTGCCATAATATTGAAAGCGCACACTGGGCTCCACTACCCAATTGCCACGATTAATTTTGTAATCAAAGAAAGTATTGAGCTCGGTCGTGTTCTGAGTAACCTGCACGATTTGCTGATTATCAAGCAAAGCAAACGTTTTGTAATCGGTTGAAAAGCCTACTACCTCTATTCCGTATTTCAACACGTCGTTTTTGATGCCGTATTTGAAATCGAGACCGAAGTTGAAGCTGTTGATTCTACTGATACGATCAGGATTACTCTCTTCACTCATGACAATTTCGTACTGGCTTCTGGCGAAATTACCGCTGATGAGCACGGCCGAACTAGAGGGCACAACGACGAAATTACCACCACCGCCATTATTCTTCCAATTAAGAGACGCCAGTTTTTTATAACTCGTTACACCGTCATTGAAGCTAAAACCAAAGGCATTGAACTTTGACCCATTTGAACCGCTGAATGACAACTTACCATAGATATCGGTATAATTGAAAGGAAGTCCGCTTCCGTCGTTTACATATGGATACAAAAGTTTGGAGCTTCGATCGAGATATGAATTCTTAGCAGAAAGAACGTATGAAATTCCGCTGCCATTATCGCGAAGCTTGCGCAGAGGACCTTCAATTTGAACCTTGGCGCCAAACGGATTAAGTCCGACGTGTCCGTCGATTTCACGCTTATTGCCGTCGCGGGTTGTAATATCCATAATGGATGAAATCCGCCCACCGAATTGAGCACTGTAACCTCCGGTGTATACATCTGCGTTGGCAATAATATCCGTATCAAAAACCGAGAATAAACCAATCGAGTGGAACGCGTTATATACGATCATTCCGTCCAACAAGACCTTATTCTGCACAGGCGATCCACCACGAACATAAATCTGTCCGCCCTGGTCACCCGTGCTGATGAAACCCGGCAGCGTGGTGAGTGCTTGAGCCAGGTCGGGCGCACCACCCACACTAGGTATGCGCTTGATATCCTTGGTGCGCATCGACTCCACAGAGATGTTGACGTTATTCTTTTGTGCGCTTCCTTTGTCGGTAATCTCAACTTCGTTCATCACCACGTCATCCTTCTCCAAGAAATAATTTCTTGCAATCACCTTTGCGCCCACGATATCAATCACATCGCGCACAGGTTTAAATCCAAACTGATTAATTATGAGAGTGTAGTTACCATCCGGAATTTTGGTGAGGGTATAATATCCGTTCTCATCGGTTTGCGTTCCGAAAGCTGTTCCGTCCAAACCCACCAAAATGAAAATGACAGGCTGACCTGTTTCCTGGTCTTTTACAAAACCGCGAATCGTGCCTTGCTGTGCCAATGCAAATTCCGCAGAGAGCAGAAAGGTCAAAAAGAATAACACACCGGAAAGAGTCAGAGTCTTCATACACAAAAAATGAGAATGCGAAAGTAAGGAAGTGTACAATTGAACGAGCAAAACCCCTATAGCACTAACTTCGTCACAATGAACAATGCGGTTATACCTTATCTGGATCAGATACCTGTTGTGAGTCAGATTGAATTCATGCGCAAGTTGGAAGCACAACTCGCCAAAGACTTATATCCTGTCGATTGGGGAATTACAAACGAAGAAACTAGCGCTCAGGTAATTGTCGATCGCCTGCACGAAGCCGTATCTAGGCTCATTCTCGAACATAATAGCAGCCTTGGTCAGGTACTTTATCGCATCGACATACCGGAAGGAAAAATTCGCACATTGATGGCTTCTACCATTGCCGAGGAGCGCGTTACCGTATTAGCGACTCAGATTTTGGAACGCGAGGCAAAGAAGGTTTGGTTGCGCTTGCACTTCAGTCAAAGCCCTTGAAAGCCTTTCCCGCGAACCAAAAAGTAAAAAAAATGGTTTATTGAGAGGTGAGCGCTAACTTCGCAAGCCAATTCAATTTCTAAGTCAGAATGGACCCACATTCATACCTCGCCAACAGCGATATCAACGCAATAGAGTCGCTCTATCAGCAATACAAAAGCAACCCCCAATCAGTTGATAGCTCCTGGCAGCGCTTTTTCGAAGGATTCGAATTTCAGCGTGCTGAGTTTGCTCAGCTTCCCGGCGGAGAAGTGCTGGGGGGTGCGGTGAGTTCCGAGGTAATCAAGGAGTTTAAGGTTATCAATCTGATTAATGGCTATCGTCAGCGCGGCCACCTGTTTACGGAAACCAATCCCGTTCGTGAACGACGAAAGCACCAGCCGACGTTGGCTTTAGAGAATTTCGGGCTGAGTGAGCAAGATCTCGACACCGTGTTTCAAGCCGGCAATGAAGTAGGTCTGGGCCCGGCGAAGTTGCGTGAAATCCTTGCTCATCTCAACAACAGTTATTGCAAGCACATTGGTATCGAATACATGTATGTGCGGAACCCCGAGCGCATTCAATGGTTGCGCGAGCGGATAGAAGCTGTGAAAAAGCCATCATTCAGCACGGATGAGAAAAAGCAATTTCTGGAGATGGCCAGTAAGGCATCTCTTTTCGAACAATACATACACCGCAAGTTTGTAGGTGCCAAGCGATTCAGCGTTGAAGGCTGCGAAGCCATGGTACCCGCGATGGACTACATGGTGCGTTTGGGCGGCGACATGGGGGTGAAAGAATTTGTAATTGGAATGGCGCACCGTGGCCGACTCAATGTTCTCACGAACATAATGGGCAAGCCACAAGAACAAGTGTTTGCCGAATTCGAAGGGCTCGAGTTTGAAGACTCTGACAACTTTGATGGCGACGTAAAATATCACTACGGTTACTCAAACGATGTTACTACGGTAGGAGGAAATCAGGTGCATTTGACGTTATGCCCCAACCCCTCACACCTGGAAGCGGTGAATCCGGTAGTAGAAGGTCTTTCGCGTGCGAAGATTGATAACTATTTGCAAAGCGAAGACAAGATTGTGCCCGTGCTGGTGCATGGCGACGCCGCCATTGCAGGTCAGGGAATCGTATATGAAGTTGTGCAAATGGCGCTTCTCGACGGTTATCGCACAGGCGGCACCGTGCACATTGTAACCAACAACCAGGTAGGTTTCACTACCAACTACCTTGACGCTCGTTCTTCCACCTATTGCACCGACGTAGCGAAAACAACTTTGTGTCCGGTATTTCACGTAAATGCCGATGATGTGGAAGCTGTGATTGAAACCATGAAGATCGCCCTCGAGTATCGCATGAAGTTTCATATGGACGTATTCATCGACTTGCTGGGCTATCGTAAATACGGCCACAACGAAGGTGACGAACCGAAGTTTACTCAGCCTTCGCTCTATAAGCTCATTGCATCGCACCTCTCATTGCGAGAGATCTACATGAATCAGCTCATCGCTGAAGGGACCATTGACCAATCATTTGCCGATAGCTTGAAGTCCGGCTTTGAAGCCATGCTCGACACCAAACTCGAGATTGCGAAAGGCATGAAGATGGCGCATGTGAAGCACTTCATGGAAGAAACTTGGAAAGGCTATACCAAGGCAACTGCAGATGATATTACGACTCCGGTTAAAACCCAATTCGATGAAAAGAAATTAAAGTCGATAGCCAATACCATCAGCACATTGCCTTCAGGTGAAAAGTACATAGCCAAGACAGCCAAAGTTTTTGCCGATCGTTTAAAAATGATTGAAGAGAACAAGCTCGATTGGGCTATGGGTGAGTTGCTGGCATATGGCACGCTGCTCGATGAAGGACACCCCGTGCGTGTGAGTGGACAAGACGTGGAGCGAGGCACATTTTCGCATCGCCACGCCGTGGTAAAGACCGATGAAGATCAGGAGAAAGAAATCATAACACTCAACTCCATAAGTCCTAAGCAAGCAAAATTCACGGTTTATAATTCCTTGTTAAGTGAGTATGGCGTGCTTGGTTTTGATTATGGTTATGCGTTCGCAACACCGCACGGATTGACGATATGGGAAGCACAGTTTGGCGACTTCAACAACGGCGCTCAGATTATGATTGACCAGTTCATCTCCGCCGCGGAAGATAAGTGGCGGACCATGAATGGTATTACCCTGTTTCTGCCTCACGGTTATGAAGGACAGGGCAGCGAGCACAGTTCAGCTCGTCTTGAGCGATTCTTGCAGTTGTGCGCTGAGCTGAACATGCTGGTATGCTATCCCACTACACCTGCCAATCATTTCCATTTGATTCGCCGCCAAGTACACGCCAGCTACCGCAAACCATTGGTGGTGATGACGCCGAAAAAATTATTGCGCTATCCAAAGGCGGTATCAACGCTGCAGGAAATGGCGAAAGGTCAGTTCCAGGAAATCATCAACGATGCTTCTGTAAAAGCGAAAGATGTGAATACGGTGGTGTTGTGTTCCGGCAAGGTGTATTACGATATCCTGGAGCAAAAAGAAAAACGTCAGACCGGATCGGATATGGCCGTTGTTCGTTTGGAGCAGTTGTACCCACTGCCCGAAGATCAGCTTAGAAAAATCATCAGCGAATTCAGCAAGGCGAAACAAATTATTTGGGCGCAAGAAGAGCCTGAAAACATGGGAGCCTGGAGCTATATGTTACGATCTCTGCGCGATTTGAATCTGGAAGTAATTGCACCGGCTGCTTCGGCATCGCCGGCAGCGGGTTCACCGAAGGTTCATGAAAAACGCATGATAGCCATGATGGATCGCTTATTCAGCTATTCAGCCGTTAAAGCCTGAGCGAAGCAATCTCTTTAGCGAATCCGTTGTAATTCTTCTCTGCATTGAAGAGCTCTTCGTATCGAGTGCGTGCGTTTGTGCGCATCGTTGCCATTTGCTCCGTTTTCCTCATGAAAAGAGTCAAGGCTTCATCGATTTGTTCGTTTGTGAATTGGACGGGAAGCGTCACACCGTTGTAGCCATTGGTCACTATTTCCGGTACACCGTAAACAGCAGTAGCAACAACGGGAATACCATGTGATATAGCCTCCATAATGGAAACCGGTAGACCTTCCACGATACTTAAGTTCACGAAACAATGAACCGGTTCCTTTGCATAGAACACTCGCACATCGTCATTTGAAGTTTGTCCGCGGCATTCAAAGATCACACCATCGGAGGTTATAGATTTCAGCGCCTGTTCACGCAGCGGACCGTCGCCAAAGTGAATCCAGCGTGCAGGTTTATTCAATCGCGACAATGCCTCGCCCAACAAATGAATGCGCTTGTTGTCGTCGATACCCGAGCAAGTCACAAGGGTGAATATCTCATCGCCGGGCTCGGGTCCAAGACCGCCATCAAGCACGCCCAGGTAGCGAGTTGCAATACGATCGGACTGCACTCCCCTTTCCTGCAAATGCAAAAGGCCATGGTTCGAAATGGAATAGATCATGGAAGCGTTCCCTTCCTTCAAACATCGGAACGGCGGCACCGAATGTTCATCGCGCAGCAAGCCCCAATCTTCGTGATACAAGTCGACAGAATGCGCTCGCGTGATGAAGCCTTTGATGCTTCCTCTTCTTTTCAATATTCCTAAACAAAGCGCCGAAGCACTCATCCAGTAGGAATAATACAACACGTCACTTCCGACAATCCCCTGTTTACGTTGCCATGACATGAGCATTTCACCCAGGGCATACTGCGTTGCATAGATGGAGTAAAAACGACGCCACGCTTTTATCTGATACCATTTTCGCTTCGAGCACAGCCATTCGCCTATGAATGCACCCAGAAATGAAAGGACCACTTTATGTCGGGCAGCCGAAACAATTTGCCGGTTCAAATCGATTACCTCAACGCCCTTAGGCAAGTCGAAGCGAACGACATCCTTTTTTTGGTAATGATCATGCGGGTAAATAAAGACCTTATCAAACTGACGGGCCAGCGCTGCAAGTTCATGCGCAACGTATTGCTCGCGCCATTGATACGGAAACTGCTTCGTCAGAATAACCAGGTACTTCATGAGAATGCACGAAAGTAAGAATAAACACACCGGCAGTATGGTTAGAATTCAAGGCGTTTATCGGTGAGAAACTCATGCTGAAAAAACGAAGCATACATGGTGCATTTTCATGAATTCTAATGCAGATTTGCGGTGGCTTTTAGAGGTTTCTTTTTTTGAAAGCCGCAAACTTGATTTGACATGTCCAAAATTGAAGTGAAAGTTCCCTCTCCGGGCGAGAGCATCAGCGAAGTAATCATTGCCAACTGGTTGGTGAAAAACGGCGACTACGTTGAGAATGGTCAGGTAATGGCTGAGATCGACAGCGATAAAGCGACCCTCGAATTGGCGGCAGAAGCCAGCGGCAGTATTCAAATCATCGCACAAGCGGGCGACACGGTTGCGGTTGGCGGCGTGGCATGCATCATCGATACAGCAGCTGCAAAACCTGCAGGTGCTCCTGCGGCCCCGGTAAAAAAAGAGGAACCTAAAGCAGCGCCTGCGCCTGCGCCTAAAGCGGCTGAGAAAGCTCCGGCTGCTTCATACGCCAGCGGCACTCCATCGCCGGCAGCGGCAAAACTGATGGCCGAGCAAGGCGTAACAGCCTCGCAAGTAGCAGGCAGCGGCCCGGGCGGACGCATCACCAAAGGCGATGTACTTGCAGCTATGGCAGCCGGTTTCGACACGTCAAATGTTGCACGCCATAGCGGAGCACGCACCGAGCGTCGCGAGAAAATGACCAACCTGCGCAAGAAAATTTCCGAGCGCTTGGTAAGTGTAAAAAACAACACTGCCATGCTCACCACCTTCAACGAGGTGAACATGAAACCCATCATGGACTTGCGCGCCAAATACAAAGATGTATTCAAGGAGAAGCACGGTGTGGGCCTCGGCTTCATGTCGTTCTTTACCAAAGCATGTGCAGAAGCTCTCTTCGCTTTCCCGGCTGTGAATGCGCGCATCGAAAACGGAGAAATCGTTTACCACGACTATACCGACATTGGCATTGCCGTATCATCGCCGAAAGGTTTGATGGTGCCTATTGTTCGCAACACAGAAATGATGGGTCTGGCCGATATCGAGCGCAGCATTGGCGAACTCGCTAAGAAGGTTCGCGACGGAAAAATCACTGTCGACGAAATGCAGGGCGGTACATTCACCATTACCAACGGTGGTGTTTTCGGCTCTATGCTTTCAACACCTATCATCAATCCTCCGCAAAGCGCCATCTTGGGTATGCACAATATCGTGGAGCGTCCCATAGCAGAAAATGGTCAGGTAGTAATTCGTCCAATCATGTACGTTGCGCTTTCCTACGACCACCGCATCATCGATGGACGTGATAGCGTAAGCTTCCTGGTGAAAGTGAAAGACATGCTGGAAAATCCGGAACGCATGCTATTCGGCGGTAAGAGCGCAGAAGAAGTGTTGCTTGGGTTGTAATCAGCGTGTGAAAATCTGCTCGAGCACCTTGCCGAGTCGATACACATCTTCAAACGAATTGTAGAGCGGCACAGGAGCCAATCGAATAACGTTGGGTTCTCTCCAGTCGACCACTACACCTTGCTCGTATAGCTTGCCCACTAGTTTGCGATCATAACCCTCCACTATTACCGATAGCTGACAACCGCGCTGCGTGGGGTCGCCCGGAGTTATACGCGTCAACTTTTGTCCGGTCGCTTGCATTACTTCGTTCAATACAAAATCGAGATACGCCGTCAATTGAAGCGACTTTTCGCGCAATACGTTCATGCCCACTTCCGAGAAAATGGACAATGAAACCTCATGTGCAATCATATTGAATACCGGCGCATTGCTCATGGACCACGACTCAGCCGTTGGGATTGGATCGAAATCGGGTCCCATGTGAAAACGTGTTTCCTTGTTGTGTCCCCACCAGCCCGCAAGGCGAAACAATTCGCGGTTGGTTGCGTGTCGCTCATGCACATACACGCCGCCCACGCTACCCGGACCACTGTTGAGATATTTATAGGTGCACCAGCAAGCAAAATCGACATTCCATTCATGCAACTCCAAAGGCACGTTGCCTGCAGCATGCGCTAGATCGAACCCGCACATGGCGCCCACCTCGTGAGCGGCAGAGGTGATTTCCCGCATATCGAACAACTGCCCCGTGAAGTAGTTGACACCGCCGAAACACACCAGCGCAAGCTCATCGCCAATATCGTGAATGGCCTTTACAATATCATCTTTTCGCAACGTCAATTCACCCTCGCGCGGGAGGAGCTCCACCAAAACATCAGCAGGGTCCAATCCGTGCAGGCGCGCCTGTGAAGCGAACGCATATTGATCGGAAGGAAAAGGTTTTGCTTCAAACAAAATTTTGCGGCGCTTACCCTCGGGTTTATAAAACGATACGAGCAGCAAATTCAAGTTCACCGTGAGCTGGTTCATCATGACCACTTCGTGCTCCTTTGCACCCACCAATTTGGCAGCGCCGGCAGCAAAACGCTCATGGTAGCTATACCAAGGTTTGCGAGCGAGAAAATGTCCTTCTACACCATATGTAGCCCAATCGTCGCATTCTGCAACAAAAGCCTCCTTCACACCCTTAGGCTGCAGGCCGAGCGAATTACCCGTGAAATACAACACATTGCTTCCGTTGTGCTGGGGAAAAAGGAAACGTTCCCGATAGCCCGACAACTTATCGGAGCTATCGAGCGATTGTGCAAAAGCTAAATCGAATTGAAAATTCATGACAGTGTGTTTGAGTTGGCGAAGGTATCTTGCGCCGCGCATTTTAGCCTTGCAAAACAACGGCATTCCAAGTGCCGCAAAAAATTTCAATCTCGAAAAAATGAATACATCCCGTTCAGCCGAATTATTTGAAAAAGCCAAAACCTTTTTTCCGGGCGGTGTAAACTCGCCGGTGCGTGCATTTCGCTCCGTAGGCGGCACTCCCCTGTTTTTTGCGAAGGGTCAAGGGTCGCACGTTTGGGATGAAGACTGCAATGAATTCATTGACTACTGCTGCTCATGGGGGCCGCTCATTCTTGGCCATGCGCATCCGTCGGTTGTGAAAGCCGTGCAGGAAACAGTAGCCAATGGCAGCAGCTTCGGCGCACCTACACGATTGGAAAATGAATTGGCCGAGCTCATACTGAAGAACCACCGTTACTTCGAAAAGATTCGTTTCGTAAGCAGTGGCACAGAGGCAGCCATGAGTGCGATACGCCTAGCGCGCGGCTACACGGGACGCGACAAGATAATCAAGTTTGAAGGATGTTACCATGGACATGTCGACAGCCTGTTGGTTAAAGCAGGAAGCGGCCTTGCTACGTTAGGCACATCAAGCTCAGCGGGTATTCCGGAAGCTTATGCGAAAGAAACCATTGTGCTGCCACTCAACGATACTGCTGCATTGGAGAAGGCAGTAGCAGACTATCGCGGACAGATTGCCGTAATAGCCATTGAGCCTATTCCGGCCAACAACGGACTGCTATTACAAGAGGGCGACTTTCTTCGCTACCTGCGCGAAGTGTGCACACGCGAAGGAATCATACTTCTTTTCGACGAAGTGATCAGCGGATTCCGTGTAGGATTCGAGGGTGCTTCAGGTTATTACGGAATTCAACCCGATGTTTTGGCTTTTGGTAAAATCATCGGAGGTGGTTTGCCCGTGGGCGCCTATGCATCACGTGCAGAAGTAATGAGCCATGTTGCTCCGGAAGGCCCCGTATATCAAGCCGGAACACTGAGCGGCAATCCGGTGGCGATGGCTGCAGGTATTGCACAATTAACCGAATGCCTTCGTCCGGGATTCTATGAAGAACTGAAAGAGAAAACAGATTATCTCGTAAACAATGTATTGAACTACGCGCGCAGCAAGAATTACAAATTCAATATGTTCAGCGCAGGCAGTATCTTCTGGGTCACCTTCTCTGACGAGAAACCTATTCGCAGAAGCGATGAGATTGATAGTGAAGAAATGAAAAAATTCGCCCCTTTCCACCGTTCACTTCTAGAGCAAGGCATTTATCTCGGGCCGAGTGGATATGAAGTCGGATTTGTATCGGCGGCGCACACGACTGAAGATCTCGATCGTACCATCGCGGCCATGCAGCATGCACTCGATGTGGTATTGGGCTAAAATCAAAAAGGAAATCGCAGTGCAATCATCGCGTCGATTAACCACGACTTAGCTACCGTGCGCTTTCCTCCCGGCATGAAAAGAAGGAGCAGAAGCGAAGCAATCATCGATAGCCAAACGGACACACTTGATTCGCTGAACACAGCGCTTACAACCATTGCAGCGCAGACCAGCAAAACAGCAACGACTCGCAGCGTCTTCTTACCCAACCAACGGAGCGTAGCATCGGGAGTGGTTTCTACGAATAGATCTTCGCTCATCGAAAGTGCGGTAATCCATAGAAAAGCAGCTATCAAAAACGGCATTTGCTGTTCAAGCAAAGTACCGCATTGATGCAAGGGCCAAACCATACATAATACTACCCAGCAGAAAGCGATTGCCGCATTATTCACGATGGCTATACTTCTCAACTCCCACCGTGACAACCACCATGAGCGGGGCATCCAGTGTGTCCTGTAGAACAAAACAGGTATGGAACAAAACGCAGGTATCGCAAGTGATTCGAACCCCTGAAACGTAACACAAACCCCGGTAAGCGCTGTAAGCACCAACAGCCGGTATTTACGCATGGCATCGTCGGACAAAAACAAATAAGCACTCCAGGCAAGAAAGAAAATATGCGCAACCAGTGTCCAACGCACCCATTGATCACAACGAAAAAATGACTCTACACTCCATGCCGCTGCTGCGAGTGCAACCCAAATTCGAGAGTGGACGAGCCACCGCAGTATATTCATTTTCGAAGAAACAAAAGCCAATAGGCCACGCCCGTTGCTGAGCCCAGAAAAGCTCCCTCCATAGCGCGAGAAAGTTTACGTGTGCGCGCAGGCGGCTCATAGCCGTCGGCATATATATCATTATACTTATACTCGGGATGACTCATTGTCTTCTCCCGTATTTTAATTTTGGGTACAAGCTGCAACAGGGTATACAATATCGGAGGACCTACGGCTGTAATGTAACCGTCTCCACCCCAGAGTGAGACACCAGCACACACGGCAAATCCAACAGCGAATGTGGGCCATGCATCAAAATTTTGGCGAGCGTCATTTTCACCGGCCAGGTAATATCGCATCTCATCTGCCGAGTAAATGTTGCCAAGCATTTCATCTTGCAGGTAGAGAATTTCTTCTGTCTCACCTCGCCTGGTCACGCTAAAGACATCGTTTTTGTGGATTTCGCGAAGGATTATTCTGCCTCTCGGCTTTTTAATCAACGTAAGAAACACGGTTCCGGAATCTTCCACTATTTTGCAGGGTAGGTTTCTTCCATTCATCAACAACAGCGTGTCTTGAGCAGATGCATGATGGATGAAGCAGGAACAAAAAAACAGAATAGCAAGCAATCGAAGCATGGACAAATATAACTGCTGTCCGATATTGCACTTGCTTTCACGCAGGCAATGCCAGCGCTGCGACCGATAGCTGAACTCTCTTTACTTTTTGGAGTGCATTTGCGCAGGCTTCGATGGTTGCACCTGTCGTAATAACATCATCAATAAGCAGAATACGTTTGCCTTCGAGCTTCTCAGGTTCCCTTACCCAAAAAATATCCTTCACGTTCGACCAGCGCGAAATGCGTCCGCGGCGTGTTTGAGAAGCACTGAAATGTGTGCGCGTCAGGTTGTTCAGAGAAACCTCGGCGCTCAATGTTTCCGACATTCCCCGCGCAATACAATCGCATTGATTGTAACCTCTCAAATGCAATTTTTTGGGGTGAAGCGGCACAGGCACAATTACATCAATGCCCTTCATACGTTCCGATGCGAGTAACTCATGCGCGAACAATGCACCCAACCGCTCGCCTACTTCCTGGTCGCCGTGATACTTCAAGCGGTGAATGAGTCGATGCGAAATGCCGTTGCGCGGCATGCTTAAAAATGCAGTTGCTGCTTCCAAGTCAATTCTTCCCCAAAACAACTTCTCCACTGCGTTATCGCGTTCATCGTGCATTTGCAAGCGGGGCAAATGTGTCAGGCAGTGCATACACACGGCCTTTTCGTAATGCATCAAATTGCGGTTACAGGAAGAACAATACTTCGGAAAGAAGAGGGTTCCAAAATCAGTTGCGTAGCTCATGGCGATTAAATTTTCGCCAACGTTCCGACCACGCGCAGAATCAAGTTATGCCTGAGTGGCATATCGTATTCTGCGGCAACATGCTAAAGAAAAATCGAAGAAGTCGGCTTAGCCACGCTCCGTGCGCAGTCGATCCACAATCGAAGCCACCGCAGGGCAGACCATAGTATTCTTATAAGTAAGATCCATTACCTGGTGCATGTTTTTGCGATCGGTGTGCGGATAGTCTCTGCATGCCTTGGGGCGAACATCATAAATGCTGCAGTAATTATCATCGCCGAGAAATACGCACGGCGAGGAATTCAAGACCCAGTCATTGTCTTCATCTATGTGCAGATACTTTTCCGTAAAGTGAGAAGGCTTCATGCCCAAGTGCTTCGATATGCGATCAATATCCACATCACGAAAAATGGGCGATGTTGTTTTGCAACAGTTCGCACAATCGAGGCAGTCAATTTTCTTGAAGGCTTCTTCATGCAGCGTGTGAAATGCGTTATCGATATCCTTCTTGCGAGCGAAATTCTGCAGGAACTTTTTGTTTTCCTTCTTGAATTGATCAGCCTTGTTGAGGTGCTTGCGCAATGCCTCCGGTAGTGAACTGCTCATTAGTGAGGGTCGCTGAAAGCAGGGTTATTGATAAACGAGGTGTCTGTGAGCGTTTTCAAAAACGCTATCAAGGCAAGCTCATCAATTTCATCCAAATACAAACCACCTCCTGCGGCCTCCATAAACGGATCGATGGTAGTGCTTACTTGTCCGCCCGTGTTGTAGTGCGCAATAACTTCATTCAAGGTAGTAAACCTTCCATCATGCATGTAGGGCGATGTAAGTTCAATGTTCCGTAGAGAAGGTGTTTTGAATTTTCCACTATCGAGCGGATTAAGTGTAAAACCGGCTAAACCGGGATCGGCTGAAAACTCCGCATCCAATCCGTTATTATGCATAAGGTAATCGCCCATTTGCATACCTGCAGGTCCGTGACAGTGGAAGCAGTCAGCGCCTCCCCAGGGTTGACCGGTATTAGGATTGATGCCACCTTCAGTCAAAAACAGATTGAAACCTGACTCTTCCAATGCATTAAACGTGTATACACCGGCGCGTTCACGATCGAATTTCGAATCGGCACTAATCATAGTCCTTAGAAATGAAGCCATGGCTTTTGCGGCCCTATCACGCGTGATCTCCGGAGTACCAAATGCCGCCTTGAACATAGGAGGATAAATCGGGTCAGCATTCAGTGTGGCTATTGCATTTTCCCAAGTATTATTCATTTCAATAGGATTGATGATGGGCTCGATTACTTGCTGTTCCAACGTTAGCGCACGTCCATCCCAGAAGTAATTGTAAGCCCATCCCAAGTTAACCAATGCCATGGACTGACGTGTTCCGACTGCTCCTGTAATACCCACACTAAATTGATTAGGATCCGAAAAACCATGCTCCGGCAAGTGACATGAGCCGCAGCTTTGCGTGGCATCAGCGCTTAATTTTTTCTCCCAAAACAAATAACGTCCTAGTTCAACTCCCTCCACTGTCAGCGGATTATCTGCGGGAACATCCATGGGAGGAAATAGCGGCGGTATAACAAGGTTATAAGGGGTTGCAGAAAAATCATCTTCACCGGTCACTTCCGGTTTATAAGGGCTACACGACACAATTAAAAAAAGTGCGATTGCCGATATGCCTAGTGTCGATTTTCTCATTTCATCAAAGGTAATAAGTCTTCATTCTGCACAAAATTCCAATCTGTCAGGGTAGTCAAAAAAGCTATCAAATCGGCTTGCTCCTGCTCAGTCAATCCAAGGGGTGCTATTCGATTATCTTTATTCGGATGTTGACTTCCTCCGCTGTTGTAGAAAGCGATTACCTCTTCGAGAGAAGCCAGCGTTCCATCGTGCATGTATGGTGCTGTCAATTGAATATTGCGCAAAGTGGGTGTTTTGAAACGCCCAATATCTTGCGGTAGATGCGAAGCTCGAGCCTTGCCCTCATCGGCATATTCATTCGTTAAACCAATGTTGTGATAATCCATATCGGTAAAAAACACATCGCTGTGGCATTCGCTGCAATGGGTGCGTGCTGAAAAAAACAAGTCCATTCCACGTAATTCCTTTTCATTCATCTGGTCTTTACGACCTTGCTTGTAGCGATCATAACGACCGTCACCCGACATGAATGTCCGCTGAAAACAAGCTAGAGCACGAGTTACCACATATGCATCGACACTGTCTCTGTTGTAGGCCGCACGTGCAAGTTCTTTCAGTAATAAGTCTTTATTTAACCGAGCCAAAACAGGCATAATACTGCCTGACATTTCAGCACTATCATGCAAGGGAACAAGCGCCTGTGTCTCCAGTGTCGGGACGCCTCCTTCCATCATGAGACGCTTCATCCAAGCCAGATTGATGAGAGTTGGTGCATTTCTCCTTCCGGAAATGCCATGAAGACCGTCACTGGTCGTCCTGCCATCGGTAAAAGCGGCGCTAAGTACGTGGCAAGAACTACAATTGAGTGAACCATCATCCGACAATCGATTGTCGTAAAAAAGACGTCTACCCAATTCAACACGTAAGGTGGTAGGAGCATTGTCTTCCGGATAGGTTACCGCCGGAAAACCCGCAGGTATTCGTCCTTTCCATTCGCTATCCGATAAACTAGGCTGTACTTCTCGAGCACAACCCAAAGCAACAAATAAGAACAGCAAATATTGCCATCTCATGGCTCCAGTGTAAGCGCTGCCAAATAATTGTCCATGAAATTGTTGGTGAGATCCGGGTTCGTGCCTCCGTGCGTGATAGCATCTTGCGCAATGTTCACATCATTGCCCTGCTCGGGTGAAAAAATGCGATCCACGTTTACATGCACGGCAAAGACATGATCAGTGCCGTCAATGGAGACATCAAAAGGTTGTGACACATAATTTCTGTAGCTGAAATCATCACCGGCATGAATAGCGATTGGCGCCAACAGTTCAACTCCCTCAGTTCCGGTGGTATCCGCCTTTCCTTCGAATTTCGCGAAGATGTAACCCGTATTCCATACCCAAAACATACCTTGAGAACCAGCTACACTGAGAGGACTTGAACTGGGGTATTGTGCTGGATCCTGGTCTTTATTGTAATCACGATCCACGCCAATACCAAACTTCAGTGCTGTATATTTTCCCGCCGGCACGTCTACTGTGCATTGGTTGGTAGAAAAGAAGTCCACGAGAATAAAATCCTTCACCAATACTTCAGATCCGTCTTCCGCCACGAGTTTTACGAATGAGAAATAATTCATGAACTTATCGCAACGGATTCGATTTCCGAAATCATCGAGATATACTTGTTGCATTTGAAAAGGGGCTCCTTCCCAACGAGCATCAAACGTAATAGTGGCTGTGGATTTACCGGGTCCGGGGTCTGGCTTCTCGTCGTTACAAGAAGAAAAAGCCAAGGCCGCAAAGACAAGCGCAAAAAAGTAAATTGGACGATTCATGATTCTCTCGATTTCAGTACTCTACAAATTTAACCGACAGAAACCCGAAACAATACCAAATAAATGGAAAAGTGACCGATATTAGTTGCTTTCGCCAACCCATTTTTATGTCAGAGTTTAAACGATTCACCATTATCAAAGCCAGCGCAGGCAGTGGAAAAACCTTTCAGCTCGTGCTGCATTACCTCAGTTATGCCCTTCGCTTTGATAACCCCGGTTATTACAAGCACATATTAGCTATCACCTTCACTACGGCAGCGGCAGCAGAAATGAAGCATCGAGTGCTATCAAACTTGCGCTCCATTGCCGAAGGAAGCGACACCTCAGAAATGACGTCGAAATTGCAAGACAAGCTTGGAATTACAGCAGATGTGTTGCGTGCACGAGCCTCTGCGGCCTATACCGATATGCTGCATCACTACAGTAAGCTCAGCATCCTTACCATCGATAGCTTTACACACCGGTTGGTACGTTCTTTTGCCAAAGATCTTCAACTCAACAACGACTTCAACATAGAGCTTAACCCGCAGATACTTCAGGAAAAAGCCGTGGACCGCATGCTCGAATTCATTGGTCAGGATGAACTGCTTACGAGCTATCTGCATCGCTACAGCTCCGACTTGCTCGATGACGGGAAAACGTGGAATCCGCGGGAAGCACTTATCAAAATGGCCCGTGAAATTTTCACCGAAGACGGTCAAGCACCACTGCAAAAACTGGAAGCCGTCGATTTGACTCAAATACAGCAAGAACATCAAAAGCTTCGGAAGAAAATAAAAGAACATGAAACCAAGACTTCAGAAACCGCACAAGCGCTGCTAGCGCTGCTA
>Ga0315907_10001375_pt1 | contig 32916 bp, 22 predicted proteins | sample LakEriMetagenome_3_FD_203525 | JGI IMG/M metagenome (GOLD analysis project Ga0315907, IMG submission 203525) | Freshwater fungal communities from buoy surface, Lake Erie, Ohio, United States - Buoy 12 MA123 | ecosystem: Environmental > Aquatic > Freshwater > Lake > Lake biofilm | place: USA...
GCAATAAACATTAATTTAGAAGATGGTTCATACACTGAAATAAAGGAAGAAAAGCAGGAATAATGAAAGTTGTTATTAGAAAAATTAGTATAGGTACTGATTATAAAAATGAAGCAATGCATTATTCAGTTGGACAACAGGTATACGGGGGTCATGAGATCGCCTGTATACTTGAGAACAACGACAGTTCCTGTATGATTTATATAAAAAAATCTGATGAGGTAATGCCGTGGAAAAAGTTTAATTCTAATATGGCAATTGCTCTTGAATATGATTTAGAATATTAATGAGAAGTGTATTTGATTTTATTGTAAAACCTGTTGGAGCAAGATACGAAAACAAAGTAAATATTGATGGTAAAGAATTAATTATAAATACCAAAATAGAAAGTTTTAAATCTGTAAATAATCTAGCAGAAGTTGTTGAGGTGCCATTGGCATATAACACTATAATTGAAAAAGGTGATTTAATTATAATACATCATAATGTATTTAGAAGATTCTATGATATAAGAGGCAACCAAAAAAATAGTAGATCGTATTTTCAAGATGATCTGTATTTTGTAGGAGTTGATCAAATCTACTTATACAAAAAAGGTAAAGATGAATGGAAATCTTTTGGAGATAGATGTTTTATAAAACCGTTAAAAAATACATCGCATTTAAGCCACGAAAAAGAACGCAAGCTTATTGGAGTATTAAAATACGGTAACGACTCTTTAAACGCGCTTAGAATAAACGAGGGGGACCTTGTTGGTTATACCCCTAATGGAGAATTTGAGTTTATTGTTGACGGGCAAAGACTCTATTGTATGAAATCTAATGATATTGTAATTAAATATGAATATAAAGGAGACGAAGCAGAACATAATCCACGCTGGGCACAAAGCAGTGTTGGAATTAATTAAAGTTGCTGAAGAAGCGATTTTAGATAATGGCGAAGATGATTTAGCTGCAGATAAATTAAAAAATGCAGCTGCTACAAAAAAGCTAGCAATATTTGATGCTTTTGAAATATTAAGTAGAATACAAGAAGAAGAAAGAATATTACTAGAAGATAGTAAAGAGGTTGAAGTTAAAGTGTTTAAAGGATTTGCAGAAGGGAGATCTAAGTAATGTACGAACAAACACTTTACAAAGTAATACCGGATTATGTTAAATCTAGTGTTATAAAACAAAACAACCGACTTAATAAATGGAAGTATGGATATAATAAAGACCATGATATGGTTGTTATTAGTAAGACTGGAAAGATTGGTGAAATATATGAAATCCAAAATCTAAAAATAGCATTACCATTAATAGAGTCAACTTATTCTAGATCAAAGAATAAAGAAGAACAATACTGGGAACAAATGGAATTCCCAAAAGAATTAAGCAAAATTAAAAGTACCTTTGATTGGGCAAAACAAACAGAGGCGTTTAAAGATCGTTGGTACGATTATATAGACAACGAATTTAAATATAGAGAAGAAGGTTTCTCATTTTACAATAATGGAAAACCAACTTACATAACAGGTACACACTATATGTACTTGCAATGGAGCAAGATAGATGTTGGAGCGCCTGATTTTAGAGAATCAAATAGATTGTTTTTTATATTTTGGGAAGCTTGTAAAGCAGATCCAAGATGTTACGGAATGTGTTATTTAAAGAACAGACGTTCCGGGTTTTCATTTATGTCTTCTGCTGAATTGGTTAATCAAGCAACTATATCTAGTGATTCTAGATTTGGTATATTATCAAAATCTGGAGCTGATGCCAAAACAATGTTTACCGACAAGGTCGTACCAATCTCCATTAATTATCCTTTCTTCTTTAAACCAATACAAGACGGTATGGATCGTCCTAAAACAGAATTGGCGTATAGAGTTCCTGCTTCTAAATTTACAAGAAGAAAATTAGATGCAAATGAAAATGTTCAAGAGTTAGATGGATTAGATACTACAATTGACTGGAAAAATACAGGAGACAATAGTTATGACGGAGAGAAACTAAAGCTTCTTGTACATGATGAAAGCGGTAAATGGTTAAAACCTGATAATATATTAAACAACTGGAGGGTTACAAAAACCTGTTTACGTTTGGGTAGTAGAATTATTGGTAAGTGTATGATGGGATCAACATCAAACGCTTTAGACAAAGGGGGAGACAACTTTAAAAAATTATATTATGATTCAGACGTCACGAAAAGAAACCGCAATGGACAGACTAGCTCAGGATTATATAGTTTGTTCATACCTATGGAATGGTCGTACGAAGGATTCATTGATACTCATGGCCTACCTGTATTCGACACTCCAAAAAAAGCCGTAGCAGGAATAGACGGAAATGAAATAGATTACGGGGTTATTGAGCATTGGCAAAATGAAGTTGATGGTTTAAAGAACGATTCTGACGCATTAAATGAATATTACCGTCAATTTCCTAGAACAGAACAACATGCCTTTAGAGACGAAACAAAACAATCTTTATTTAATCTTACAAAAATCTACGAACAGATTGATTACAACGAAGATTTAAGAAACACGGCAGTATTAACCCAAGGAAGTTTTCAATGGGAAAATGGAATACCAGATACACGTGTAATATTCTATCCAAATAAGGATGGAAGATTTTTAGTTTCTTGGATTCCACCTATACATTTGCAAAACCGCGTAATAATAAAGAATGGGACGAAATACCCTGGCAATGAAGATTGCGGCGCTTTTGGCTGTGACCCTTATGATATATCGGGTACTGTGGATGGTAAAGGATCTAATGGAGCATTGAGTGGACTAACTAAATTTTCTATGGAAGATGTTCCGCCAAATACATTCTTTTTAGAATATATCGCAAGACCTCAAACAGCTGAGATATTTTTTGAAGATGTTCTTATGGCTTGCGTGTTTTATGGAATGCCGATATTAGCTGAGAATAATAAACCTAGATTACTATTCCATTTTAAAAGAAGAGGTTATAGAGGATTCTCAATGAATCGTCCTGATAAAGTTTGGAATAAATTATCTATAACAGAAAAAGAAATTGGCGGAATACCAAACTCAAGTGAAGATATAAAACAAGCTCATGCCGCGGCCATAGAATCATATATAGAAGACCATATAGGTATTTCAGAAAATGGTTATGGAAATATGTACTTTAATAGAACATTAAACGACTGGGCTAGATTCAATATAAATGACAGAACAAAATATGACGCTGCTATTAGTTCAGGGTTAGCAATAATGGCTTGTAACCGAAATAGATACGTCCCAACAAATCCAATAATTAGACAAAACTATAATTTAGGTATTAAGAAATACGATAATACAGGTTCTTTATCAAAAATACACAAATAGATGAATATATACACAAATACAAATAGTGCATTTCCAAGCCAGGTAGTACCTGATTCGGTAAAAGCATCTGAAGAATACGGACTACAAGTATCACGTGCTATTGAACAAGAATGGTTTGATCAAGGGAGAACAACTCAGAATAGGTATTTAACTAATTGGAATAACTTTCATCAGTTAAGATTATATGCAAGAGGAGAACAATCTGTACAAAAATATAAAGACGAGTTAGCAACAAATGGGGATGTTTCTTATTTAAATTTAGATTGGAAACCAGTTCCTGTAATATCAAAATTTGTTGATATTGTTGTTAATGGAATGTCACAAAAAGGGTATGACATTAAAGCTTATGCGCAAGATCCTGAATCAATAAAACAAAAAACAAATTACGCTCAAGCAATTTTGCGTGATATGTATTCTCAAGATCTTATTAATAAAGCAAATGCTTTAACTGGAGCTGACTTTGCTAATTCGCCATTAGGTAAAGAAGATTTGCCTGAAACAAAAGAAGAATTAGAATTGCACATGCAACTTAACTATAAGCAATCAGTTGAGATTGCGGAAGAAGAAGCAATTAGTAATGTACTTGCTCAAAACAAATGGGATTTAGTAAGAAGAAGACTTAATTATGATTTAACTGTATTAGGTATTGCTTGTGTTAAAACAAACTTTAATGTAAGTGAAGGAATTAAAACAGAATACGTAGATCCTGCTTATTTAGTTTATTCCTATACAGAAGATCCTAACTTTGAAGACATATATTATGTTGGAGAAGTAAAAGCAGTAACTATCCCTGAATTAAAAATGCAATTTCCTGATATATCAGAAGAAGAATTGTATAGAATTCAACAAATGCCAGGTAATAGACAATATATTACTGGATGGGGTAATTACGATGAAAACACAGTTCAGGTTTTATATTTTGAATATAAGACTTATATGAATCAAGTGTACAAAATAAAATACAACGAAAATGGAATGGAAAAAGTTATCGAGAAAACAGATGACTTTAACCCACCAATGAATGATAAATTTGATCGTGTAGCCAGAACAATAGAGGTATTATATACCGGAGCTAAAGTTCTTGGAACGAACACAATGTTAGAGTGGAAGTTATCTGAAAACATGTCTCGTCCATATTCTAATATGACAAAAGTTGAAATGAATTATGTCATTACAGCACCTAGAATGTATAAAGGTAGAATTGATTCTATCGTTAATAGAATTACAGGTTTTGCAGATATGATTCAATTGACGCATTTGAAATTGCAACAAGTGATGTCAAAAATGATACCGGATGGAGTATTTGTTGATGTTGATGGGTTAGCAGAAGTTGATCTTGGTAATGGTACAAACTATAATCCGGCGGAAGCATTAAATATGTATTTCCAAACCGGTAGTATTGTTGGTAGATCTATGTCACAAGATGGTGGATTTAACCAAGGTAAAATACCTATTCAAGAATTAACAAGTTCATCAGGCCAAGCAAAAATTGCATCATTAATACAAACTTATCAATATTATTTGCAATTAATACGTGATGTTACGGGACTTAATGAAGCGCGTGATGGAAGTATGCCGGAAAGAGACACATTAGTTGGATTACAAAAAATGGCAGCTAATGCTTCAAATACAGCGACAAAGCATATATTGCAAGCAAGTATGTTCTTAACATTAAGAACTTGTGAAAATATATCTCTTAGAATTGCAGATGTTTTGGATTTCCCGCTATTAGCAAAAACATTGGAAGAAAGTATTACAGTTTACAATACTGAAACGTTAAGAGAAATTAAATATCTTAATCTTTATGACTTTGGTATTTATTTAGAACTTGAGCCAGACGAAGAAGAAAAAGCAATGCTTGAACAAAATATTCAGGTTGCACTACAAAGTGGAAGTATTGATTTAGATGACGCTATTGATATTCGCCAAATAAAAAACTTAAAGTTAGCAAATCAAACTTTAAAGTTTAGGAAAAAGAAAAAAGCAAGAGCCGCTCAAGCAGCACAAATGGCTAATATTCAGGCGCAAGCGCAAGCAAATCAGGAGACAGCGGAAAAAGCAGCATTGTTTGAAGTACAAAAACAACAAGCATTAACTCAAGAAACCGTAAACGTAGAGCAAGCAAAATCTCAGTTTGAAATTCAAAGAATGCAAATGGATGCTGAAATTAAAAAGCAATTATTACAAATGAAGTTTCAATTTGATATGCAATTAGCTCAATTGAAAGAACAAGTTGTTAATAAAAACCTACAAGAAGCGGAAGACAGGAAAGACAATAGAACAAAAATACAAGCTAGTCAACAATCAGAATTAATAGATCAACGTAAAAATAATACAATGCCTAAAGATTTTGAAACCTCAGACCAGGATATGATGTCTGATTTTAATGCAATGCTAGGGGAATAAAAATACAATAACCAATTTTATATTATTATATCATGTCAGAAACAATTAAACAAGAAGGGGATTTTAAAATCTCTAAAGGTAAAAAGCCAAAAAGCTTAAATACCCCGGCACAAGTCACAAAAGTAGACTTGACCGAAAAAAAAGAATTTGAAGAACCGATTAAAGTAGTAATTCCTAAACAAGAAGAAAATGCCATTCAAGAGCAAAGCGCAGAGAGCAGCGTGTTACGCACAGAACAATCCGAAATGGGATTGCAAGAAGTGGGACAAGGAAACGAAGGGTCCTTTGAAAATGTTATTCAAGAAATTACAGAACAAGAAATAGTTCAAGAAATAAAAGAAACCACTGAAGAATTAAAAGAGCATATTCAAGAAAATGTTAATACCGGTAAACCATTACCAGAGAACATTGAAAAATTAGTTGCTTTTATGGAAGAAACTGGTGGATCTGTAGAGGATTATGTTAGACTTAACACGGATTATTCTACAATAAATAATGAAGCATTATTAAAAGAATATTATAAAAAGTCAAGGCCACATTTGGATGCCGAAGAAATAGAATTTCTTATGGAAGATGAATTTAGTTACGACGAAGACGAAGATGATGAGCGAGACATTAAAAAGAAAAAACTCGCATTTAAAGAAGAGGTTGCTAAAGCCAAAAAGTTCCTTGAAGATCTTAAAGGACAATATTACGACGAAATCAAGTTGAGACCGGGCGTATCCAAAGAACAACAAGAAGCTTACGACTTTTTCAATCGCTACAAGAAGAACGAAGAGCAAACCAAATTGCAACACGAACGCTTTAAACAAAATACTAAAAATTTATTTAACCAAGATTTCAAAGGTTTTGAATATAATGTTGGGGATAAAAGATTTAGATATGGAGTTCAAGGTAATGACCAGCTTGCAGAAAAACAATCTGATATTAGTAATTTCATAGGGAAGTTCCTAGACAAAGAAGGTAATATCGCGGATATGAATGGTTATCATAAAGCTCTATATACCGCTATGAACTCTGATAGAATTGCACAACACTTTTACGAACAAGGTAAAGCTGATGCAGTTAAAGAGGTAATCACAAATTCTAAAAATCCTGGAATGAATCAACCAAGACAAGCACCAGGAGATGTTTTTATAAATGGATTAAAGGTTAAATCAGTTAGTGGGTACGATTCTTCTAAATTAAGAATACAAACTAAAAAATTTTAACAATTAAAAAACCAAAATTATGTCAAACATGATTAATGCCCTTACGGGTACAAACTATGGGACAATTAAACCGTCTCAAAGACAGCAAGCGTTAGAAACTAACTATTTAAATTTTACTAACGGAACTAATGACTTTGCTCAACAATACTTACCAGAAATCTACGAAGCTGAAGTAGAGCGTTATGGAAACAGAACTTTATCTGGATTCTTACGTATGGTTGGTGCTGAAATGCCAATGTCTTCTGACCAAGTTATCTGGTCTGAACAAAACAGATTACATATTGCTTATACAGGTGTTACTTGTGCTTCTGCTACAACTTTAACATTCCCTGTATCTGCTACTGCAAGTGTTAGTGGATCTTATGTAAGCAACGTAATTTCTGTAGGTCAAACTTTAGTAGTTATGAGCCCTTCTACAGGAAAAGAATTAAAAGTATATGTTACTGGATCTACAACTACTGCTACAAGTGGTTCATCTGGTACTGCTACTATTACTTGTAAACCATATACTCAATTAGATTTAACTACTGGTGCTGGTAACGTTGTTAACTTTGCAAGTGCTACAGACCTTAAAATCTTTGTTTATGGTTCTGAGTTTAAAAAAGGAACCACAGATGCTTCTATTAACTCTGTAACTCCATCTTTTACTCAATATAACAATTCACCAATTATCATTAAAGAAAAATATCAAATCTCTGGATCTGATACTGCTCAAATTGGTTGGGTTGAAATTGCTACAGAAGATGGTGCTTCAGGATACTTATGGTATTTGAAAGCTGAATCTGAAACAAGATTACGTTTTGAGGATTACTTAGAAATGTCAGTTGTTGAGGGTGAATTAGTTTCTGGTGGATCTACATTAACTTCTGTTGATGGTATGAAAGGTACAGAAGGTCTTTTTGCTGCTGTTAAAAGTAGAGGTAATATCGTAAATAACTTTACTGCAGCTTCAGGATTAAGTGACTTTGACTCTATCTTGAAAGGATTAGACACTCAAGGGGCTATTGAAGAAAACATGTTCTTCTTAAATAGAGCTACTTCATTAGATTTTGATGATATGTTAGCTTCTTTATCTTCAGGTGCTGCAGGTGGTGTTGCTTACGGATTGTTTGAAAACTCTGAGCAAATGGCACTTAACTTAGGTTTCTCTGGATTCAGAAGAGGATCTTATGATTTCTACAAAACTGACTGGAAATACTTAAATGATGCTTCTACTCGTGGTGGTATGGCTAATACATCTATTGATGGTATCCTTATCCCTGCTGGAACTAGCACGGTTTACGACCAACAATTAGGAACTAACATCCGTCGTCCATTCTTACATGTTCGTTATAGAGCTAATCAAGCTGATGACAGACGTATGAAAAACTGGATCACTGGATCTGTTGGAGGAGCTTACACATCTGATTTAGATGCAATGCAAGTTCACTTCTTATCAGAAAGATGTTTAGTGACTCAAGGAGCTAATAACTTCGTATTATTTACAGCTTCTGTATAATAACTAGTAGTAATTACCCTCGCTGGACTGGTGGGGGTAGTTATTACCTTTTTAAAAATTTATTAAATTATATCATATTATGGCAACAAGACAAACAGCGAAAGCAAAAGAAATTTTAGTTGACGAAGAAATCGCAACACAAGAATATACCGAAGTGGTTGAAAAGGCAGCGCCGGTAAAAAAAGAACCACAAAAACCACAATGGGAAATTAAAGATAGAACTTATATTTTAAGTGAAAGTCATTCCCCATTAACCTATACGCTGCAAAGCAAACATACATTAAGATACCCTTTACTTTGGTTTGATAAAGAAAAAGGAGAGCAAGAAGAATTAAGATATGCAACTAATCAAAATTCCCCATTGGTAAGCCAACAGAAAGGGCAGGTTACATTAGGACATATTATATTTGAGAATGGTGTTTTAAATGTACCAAAAGAAAAACAAAACCTACAAAAACTATTATCGCTTTATCATCCAGGTTTAAATATTAAATATACAGAGTTTGACCCAACAGGGGAAGCTGAGGATGATTTAGATTACTTAGAAGTAGAAGTGGAAGCGTTAAATGCCGCATTTGACATGGACATTGATATGGCCGAAGCAATAGTTAGAGTAGAAGTAGGCTCTAGAGTGAATAAGATGAGTTCTAAGGAGATAAAAAGAGATTTATTATTATTTGCTAAGAAGAATCCTTATTTGTTCTTAGAATTAGCTAATGACGATAATGTGCATTTGCGTAATATTGCAATTAGAGCTACTGAACAACACATTATAAAATTATCCCATGATAATAGAACATTTATGTGGGGTGAGAATGATAGAAAATTAATGACCGTTCCTTTTGATGAAAATCCATATTCAGCAATGGCTGCGTTTTTCAAAACAGATGAAGGTATTGCGATTTTAAGATCTATAGAGAAAAAACTTAATTAATACGTAATAATAATGCTAAGGCGGTTATTGTACTTAAAACTGCAATAACCGCTTTAATATTATAATAAATATAACAAATGGCAGTAAGTGTAGATACAGTTTATAAAACCGTTTTATTAATTCTTAATAAAGAACAAAGAGGTTACTTAACTCCTGATGAATTTAATAAAACAGCAACTCAAGTTCAACTTGAAATTTTCAATGAATACTTTGAAGATTTAAATCAACAAATTAGAGTACCCGGTAATGACAGTGAATATAGCGATCGTATAAAAAATTTAGAAGAAAAAATAGCTATATTTCAGGAAGAGGCGGATTGCATTTATGTAACTGATCATTTTGAGGTAGATATACCTTTTACCACGCCTAGACCTGAACTTTATAAGTTAGGTACTGTTATTTATGATGAGGTAAAAGAAGTTCAATATGTTCAGCCAAATGAACTATTGGAAATTAATTTATCGCCACTTACAAAACCTACCCTATATTGGCCAATATATACATATAAAAACTTCAAAATAAAAGTATATCCTACAGATATTACTGATAAAATAAGCTGTACTTATGTTAGAAAACCATATAATCCTATATGGAACTTTACTGTAACACCTCCAAATTTTCAATATGTATACAGTCCTACTAATAATCCTACAAATCCCAGCGTTGATTTTGAGTTACATCCAACAGAACAAACTAATATAATAATTAGAATACTATTATATTCTGGAGTTATTATAAAAGATCCACAAATTATTCAAGCTGCTTCACAGCAAATACAAGCTGAAAATATTAATTCAAAAAGCTAATAGAATATGGCGACACCTAACGACGGTTTAATAACCGAAACAAATAGACAATATTACGAGGGGGCCCAGGGGTTTATAGCCAGTGGAGGCGATTTTTACCCTACATCGTTTAACACGGATTTAGTATATTTTAGCTATAATCCTGCAGATCCAAACTATGCTTTAAATAACTTTAAAGTGTTCACGAGTAGCCCTAGTAACGCAGGTGCACCTGGAACTTTTAATGAATATTTTGGGGCATATGATAATACTTCGGGGCCAAATATAAATACTTTATATATACCTAGTTTAGCTAATGGCACTCATGTAGTTGTGCAATTAAAAACATTAGACGGTGGTAATTATGGATTACAGAATGCTTATGGAAATACTGTAGAAAATAATTATGGTAGTTATGCTTACATATCTTTAAAAGATGTTATAAATAACTTTATGGTTGCCTATGTTGGTACAGGGAAGCTAATCGGCAATGTTAAAAGGACTGATGTAATATTCCATGCAAAACGTAGTTTACAAGAATTTAGTTATGATACTTTAAGAAGTATAAAATCCCAGGAATTAAGTATACCACCAAGTTTAAGCATTGTTTTGCCGCAAGACTATGTTAATTATGTAAGACTATCTTGGATTGACGGGCAAGGGATAAAACATATTATATATCCTACAAATAATTTAACAATATCACCTTACGAAAATTTAATACAAGATAGCTATGGTATACCTATTCAGGATAATTTTGGTGATAATATAAGTGCTGAATCATTAACCGAAAGAAGATGGAAGAATAATAACTATATAGAAGTAAATGAAGAAATGCAGAACTACTATATTGGTTATGACTATTATAATGGATATTACCAAAATACTTATTATGGTAGACAATATGGTTTAGATCCACAATATGCTAATATAAATGGATATTTCACAATGAACGACCGTGAAGGTAAAATATCTTTTAGCAGTAACTTGATAGGTAAGTTAATTGTATTCGAATATATATCAGATGGTCTTGCTTATGATTTAGACTCTAAAGTACCTAAATTAGCTGAAGAAGCTATATATGCATATATATTACATGCTATTATATCAACTCGAATAAACCAACCAGAATATCTTGTTGCTAGACTGAAACAAGAAAAGAATGCTAAATTAAGAAATGCCAAAATTAGATTATCAAATATAAAACTAGAAGAGTTTACTCAAGTATTAAGAGGTCAATCTAAGTGGATTAAACATTAATAAAAATGGCGGAAATAAAAAATAGTTTTCTATCGTCTAAAATGAATCAAGATTTAGACGATAGACTTATACCTAATGGTCAGTATCGAACAGCGCTTAATATCTCTATTGGTAAATCAGAAAATAGTGATATTGGTACTTTACAAAACATACTTGGAAATACGCTTATTGGGGCGGAAAACGTTATAATCGGATTAGAATGTATTGGATATTATATGGATAATACTAATAATAGAATATTCCAATTTTTAACTAATGAAGGCGATAACGATCCTGACCCAATATATCATCAAATAACAGTTTATGATTTTTCAGACAATACCTACACTGTTTTAGTCGAAGGCGAATTCTTAAACTTCTCAAAATCATATCCAATAACGGGAATTACCCTTATAGAAAACTTATTATATTGGACAGATTATAACAATCAACCTAGAAAAATAAATGTTAGTTCAGCGTTTAATGCTCCGGCATCTAGCGCTGCACCTTATTATACAAATGAAGATCATATATCGGTTGCAAAATATGCTCCGGTAGAATCAATGTCATTATACAAAAAGGTTGTAACCACAAATACAGCTACCGTAACTGCTTCAACTACAATACCTGTTGCCAGCGCTACAGGATTGGTAGTAGGCATGACATTATTAGCTGATGCAACGCCTACGCCTTATACAAGCAATGAATTTGTATTTATAGTAGGTATAACAGGAACAAATATTACCGTTTCAACGCCTGTTACATTATCCGCTAATACAGAATTAGTATTCTTAATATCTACCATGACCGACCAAAGCAATAATGAGTATTGGCCTGGTGATCCTGCATATTTAAAAGAAAGATATGTAAGATTTAGTTATAGATTTAGATTGGATGATGGAGAATATACATTAATGGCTCCATTTACACAAATAGCATTTATACCAAATCAAAAAGGATATTTTATTAGTGGAGATGAAAATGAAGCATATACAAGTACAGTTTTAAATTGGTTTGAAAACAATGTAAACAATATACAATTACTTGTTCCATTTCCAGACTTAACTTCTAATGTAGCGCAATCATACAAAATACAATCATTAGATATATTATACAAAGAATCAGACGCGCAAATAGTTAAGGTATTAGACACAATTCCTGCTGCTCAATTTGCTCAAAATACATTGAGCAATAGTAATATATATGTTTACGATTATCAATCAAGAAAACCATATAAAACACTCCCGCCAGATCAAATTACAAGAGTATATGACATAGTTCCTGTAAAAGCAAAAGCACAAGAAACATCTAGCAATAGAATAATATATGGTAATTTTGTTAGCGGTTATACAGCGCCGCAATCACTTAATTATCAAGTTTCTGTTGGAGCAAAACGAGATAATTCATACAGTTTTATAGAGTACCCAAACCATACAGTAAAACAAAATAGAACATATCAAGTAGGGTTTGTTTTAGCGGATAAGTATGGAAGACAGTCTTCTGTTATTTTATCTTCATTAGATACTGCGGCAACTTTAACGGCAAATGGAACTTTTGGAGGCTCAACAGTATATTCGCCTTACTACTCAGAAGCAGATATACCATCTATAAAAGATTGGTATGGAGATGCAATATCTGTATTAGTAAATAGTCCAATAGTATCAAATTACAATGCTGCTACCGGTGAACCCGGATTATATGCGGAATCAACATCAACGACTGGATTTACACTTACTGGTACCACTACAATAACTGATACAACTTATAATTTTGAAGTTAGTGCTGGTACTCCGCCTAATCAATATGAGTATTTAAGGGGAGCTTACACAGATTACGTTAGGATTGAATCTATAACAGAAATCTCAGCGGGAGTATACAATTCTACAACCTCTGGAAGAGTTAGTGATTTATATGCAAGAAATACCGATAATAATCCAAATGATATTAAATACGTATATACTATTAATCCTTTAGGCTGGTATTCATACAAAATCGTAGTAAGACAGCAAGAACAAGATTATTATAATGTTTATCTTCCTGGATTTTTGGACGGTTACCCAAAAGGGCAAACCTATGGATCTCAAGTAGTTTATGATTCTGCGGGCGTGCCATCAACTGATAATGGTATTAATACAACAGTATTTCCAACTGCTGAATCTGGTACAGTTGCTCATACAGTATTAATAAATGATAATATAAATAAAATCCCAAGAGACTTAGTTGAGGTTGGCCCAGACCAAAAATTATATAGAAGTAGTGTGCAATTATTTGGTAGAGTTGAAAACACTATTGACGCAGGGGTTGCTTCTAACACACAATACTATCCATCTAAAAAAGCAGACACAGCAATTGCGATTGCAACAGCTTCAGAATTAAGCTTTTTACCTGCAACGGTTGAAAACACATTGGGATCTGCAACTTATAATTTTTATCAATTAGAGAGCAATCCATTAGTCGCTCGTATAGCCACTACAAATAATATTGGAGTTACAGCCGTGCAGAATGTAAGTTCGGGTGGTCCAAATCCTACATTTTCATCAGCCCCAAATAATATGCAGCCTTATTTAACTGTATATGAAACTAAACCTGATTATTCCTTATTAGATATATTTTGGGAAACATCAACTAGCGGACTAATATCCGATTTAAACACGGATACGCTTACTGGTTATGATGGTGCAAATGGGATATCAGAAATTAATTGGAGTAGTTTTACAGAGGATTTAGATCCTAATGACTCAATAGACAAATTTATAACTGGATATTTTTATCCAATATCAAATACTGGTCAACCTGTAGGATCAACTGATGCCGCTATATCTGTTGTAAACGGTTATGGTAATCCTATAACAGGTGTTTTTGCATTAGAAAGTACATATGTGCCTGGAATTGATCCATATTGGAAATATAGAATTTATATGCAGCCTAACCAATACCAAACATTTAGAAACGATGTAAATTTAAGCAAATATACTTTTATATTTTCATTTATTCAGGACGGGCAAACTTCTACCACGTCTTATAATCTAAATGCGCAATTAAGAAATATTGCCCCTACAATAACTGATACTGCTTTAAACCCTTTACCTGGGCCTGTTAATGTATTTTTAAATAGCCCTATTACAACTGGAACACCAGTATACTCTTTATGGGGTAAAAATGGAACAAACTCAGGAGCCGGTCAAAGCTTTACAGACTTACGTTGGAGAATAAACAATTCAGGCTCAACGCCAGGTTGGCAGAATTATTTTAATATAACAACTAATCCTCCTTTAAATACAAGCGGTATATTTCAAATTAATCCGTTGAATGACAATCAGACAGTCACCTTAAGGGTTGAATTACAAGACGCAATGAGCTCTTCTGGAATTCCAGCAAATGGAACAGGCTTTTACGGAACTTTAACTGACAGCGTAATAGTAAATATTCAATTAGCTTCTGTATTAATAAACGGAAGAAGGTGGACAAGTCGTAATTATGATGGAGATAGATACCAAGATGGCACTATAATACCACAGGCTACAACAGCTTCTCAATGGGCAAATGCAACCACTGGAATGTGGTGCTGGCCTAATTTTGACCCTGCTTTAGGTGCAATATATGGAAAATTATATAATGTATATGCTATTAGAGGTATATGGAATGCAAGTCAACCAGGAGATAGAAAACAATTTGCTCCAACAGGGTTTAGAATACCTTTTTATAATGAACGTTGTATATTAAGTGGCGTTTCAGGTAAAGAAATGAAATCAGTACAGTATACCTATCCAGCAGTGGGAGGTTGGATCCCTAACTCAAATTTAGGTACAAATACAACTGGTTTTTCAGCATTACCTGCCGGGTATATGGATCAAACTGGGACATGGGTTGAAACAGGGGCTAATGGTCAAATTGCAATATTCCATATGCATGCTCCTACTTACCCCGCCGGAGTTCCACCTTGTTTTATGGTATTATATGGCAATAGCAGTAGTGTTCTATCTGATTCAGAAGGCCAAATGAGATGGGGATTATCTGTTAGGTTTGTTGATAATTTTTCTACAACTAGAACAGTTACAGCTACTTCGGGATCATGCGTTGTTCTTTATAATGATATGAATTTTGGTAATCCACACGTTGATATATTACAGCCAGGTCAATCAGAGGTTATTGTAGCATGCGCTACTTGTACAATAAGTGGAAGTTGTACAATTACATAAAAAAACAGAAAAACAAGTAATTATAATATATGAGTGCAACAATAGAATTAAAATATTTCAATTCTTTTTGGCTTAAAAAAATGAAGTCAATTACAGACGTTAAACCTAGTGACCCGGAGGATAATCAACCTTTAATAGCGGTTCCATTAGGTGGAACTTCTATAACGCTAGCTACTGCGCAGCCAAATATAGGTCCTGGACAAGCTATATATTATACGGTGGCTGGGAATACTTATACATCTGTAATAAAAAGTTATTCTGGAGCTGTTATACAATTAATGGAACCAACATTAACAGCGATTGCAACCACAATAAAACTTACTTTTGGAGAGATTATTGATTTTACATATGTGCCAAGCTCTAGCGATTACTCTTATGATAAAGAAACAGATTGGTATATAGAAGAAGCAAGAATTAGAGGAGGTTATAATAATACAACAGTTGACTTTGGCGTTAAAGCATATACTGTATTAGAGACTAATGCTCAACAAAATAGACCAAATTCACTTATATATTCTGGTATATTTAATTCTAGAACAGGCGTTAATAATACAAATCAGTTTTCTGTAGCCGATGATATAAGCCGCACTTTGGACCCTTTAAATGGATCAATACAAAAATTATATTCAGAAGACACTAACCTTATTATATTCCAAGAATTTAAGGTCAGCCGAGCATTGATTGACAAAGATGCAGTATATTCAGCTGATGGTCAACCTATGACAACATCCGGGGCTGTGGTAATTGGCCAAATACAATCATACGCAGGTAACTATGGTATTGGGACCAATCCAGAAAGCTTTGCGGTTTATGGGTATAGAAAATATTTTGTTGATAGAAATAGAAATGCCGTATTAAGGTTATCTCAAGATGGTATAACAGAAATATCATCATATGGAATGTTAGATTTCTTTAGAGAACAACTTGGTATTATTAGTACTACAGGTAAAGTTATTGGCGGATGGGATATACATAATAAACAATATGTTTTATCTTTACAACCAAATGCATTTTTAACAGGCTCTAGAGGACAACAGGCACCATCATATACATTAGCTTTTGATGAAGACTCTTTAGGTTGGACTAGTTTCTTTAGTTATATACCTAATTATATGGACGGTCTGCGTAATAATTATTATAGTTTAAAAGACGGTAATATATGGAGACATTATGATCCTGCCGTTAGCAGAGGCAGTTTTTATGGAGTGACATATACATCGTATGTAACATTCATATTTAATGCCAATCCATCGTTAATTAAAAACTTTAATACAATAAACTACGAAGGAACCCAAGGTTGGATAATGAATAGTTTATATACTGACACCGATACTGCAATTCCAATAAATGCAGCTTTCACCGCGCAAAGTTTGGCGCAATTAGAAGCAAATTTGTTTACAAATAATTTTAAACAAAAAGAAAACAAATATTTTGGTAATATATTTAATAATACTGTAGTATCAAGCGGGGATGTAATCTATGGGCAATCAATGTCCGGTATAAAAGGGTTATATGCTGTTGCTACCATGACATTAAATAATTCTTTATATCCAACCCAGGCAGAGCTTTATGCATGTTCTGCTGAATATGTGGAATCATCATATTAAAATAAATTAAATTAAATGGAATTACAAATAAGAGCACTGCAAGAATCAGATTGGGAAGATCTGCAATCTTGGTGGAAATGGTGGCGTTGGCCAGAAGTATCGAAAGAAACATTACCGCTTAATGGATTAGGCGGTTTAATGGTATATAAAGGAGACATACCAATTGCGGCTGGGTTCTTATATCTTTCAAATTCTAAAGTAGCGTGGTTAGATTGGATTGTATCTAACCCGCAGTATAAAGAAAAAGATAGGAAACAATCATTAGAACTACTTATAAACTCATTAGAAGAAGTTGCAAAGCAACAGGATTATAATATTATAATTAGCATTACAAGAAGCAAACCTTTAATGGATATACATAAAAAATTAGGGTACATGGTGGATTCCAATCCATCATATGAAATTTCAAAAAAAATAAAATAATATGGCAGTAATAACAGCAGCGACAGTAGCCGTTGGAGCAACGGTAGTTGGGGGATTAGTTAATGCTAATCAAGCAAAACAAGCCGCAAGGGGCTTTGCTAATGAAGCAGAAAGAAAACAATGGGAAATTGACCAAATAGAGGCCAATCGACAAAAAATCCCAAATCCTTATGCAGATGTTAAAAGCGTTGCAAGCACATTTAAAAACCCTTATGCTAATGTAGGTGTTGCTACTCAAGCTGCAGAGATGCAAGCTGAAGAAGCAGATATATCATTAGCAAATACATTAGATTTATTAAGATCAACTGGAGCCAGCGCAGGAGGGGCTACAGCTTTAGCTCAAGCGGCATTAAATAGTAAAAAAGGTGTTTCGGCTAGCATTGAAGCTCAAGAGGCTAAAAATGAACAATTAAAAGCGCAAGGACAACAGGAGCTTAATCAAATGGTATTACAAGACGAAGCTAGAGTGCAGCAAGCACAAGCAGAGGGTATTAAATTTCAGTATGGAGAACAAGAGTCTCGTGATATTGCAAAACTTAATAGGCTTTCAGGTATGCAAGCTCAAGCGCAAGCAAACCAAGCGTCTGCTAAAGCAGCGCAAGGCGCGGCTTATGGGTCTATATTTAGTGGAGTTGGTAATATTGCCAGTGGAGTTATGAGTGCTGGTATAGGTAAAAAATAATATAAATAAAATATACAAAATATGGGATACTATGAAAATCCTCCTATAATAAACTTCACAGAAGGATATAATAAAGTTACGGAGGGCATTATCAGTGCTTCACGATCTATATCAGAAGCTTTAATCCGTAGAGGCGAAAGAGAAAGATTAACAATAGAAAAATTGCAACAGCAAAAGAATGAGGTTGATCTAGCTTATAATTCAAAACTATCAGAATGGGATGCAAAAACACCAATTGGAAATGATGAGCTTAATTCAAAAATACATGGGTTACTTCAACAAAAAATCCAACTTGCTGCCGATTCTAGAATTGCTTTATTATCCGAAACAGACAATGCAAAAAGAGCCGAATACTTAAAACATATTCGTAATGCAGATGTGTTTATGTCTAATGCTTCCACATTTGCAAAGAATATTGCAATGGATACTGCTACATGGAGAGAAAATGCTGCAGCTATAACTGTGGGAGCTCAAAATGGTTGGGTAGTAAATGGTAAAGACGCTAAAGAAATTGAAGCTAGAACAGGTGCAGTTGAAATATTAGGTGGATTAAATCAATTATATGATGATCATAGTATTGATATTGAAGACACAGGTGATAGTTTTAAATTAAAAATTAAAGGTAAAAGAAAAGGATCAGAAGAAGGATTTGAATTACCAATTGATGCAAGATCATATATAAGTTCTGACGAAGGTGGTGCAGGTGGATTTTTACAAAAAGTAGAAAATTTAGATGAATTTACTAAGATGTCTAAGAAAAATCTTGTCGATGATAAAGGCAATTTAAAAGAAAACTTTTTAAGTCAAAATATTGAAACTGCGAAAATAAATAATCAATACCAAATTGTATACGGGCAAAGACTAGATACTGAAGGCATTAGAAAAGAAATACAAAAACAAGCTTCTATTAAGGCTTCTGGTTATTTAAGAGCAGATAAAGAGGCTAGTTTAAGATCTTTATTAAATTATACTTTAAAACAAGGGCCTGAATTTTATGATACAACATTTAAAGTATTAGAAACTGTTGAACAAAAGCAAGCAATGTTAACTGAATTATTAACTAATCAATCTTTTAATTCTATAACTTCTGATTTACATAGAACAAAAGAAGGAGATAATACTGTTTATTGGGGTCCAAGTTCACAAATTGATTTGATAGAGCCAACAAAACCAAATAAAAATGACAAAAACCCTGCTGGTCCCACATCAAGCTCAAATGCAGGTACTACTATAGATCCACAAAATTATGATTTAGCATTAAAAGCTTATGATAATGCTGCAGGAGGAAGTGGTGATAAATTTGACGTTATTTTAACCGGGCCTAAAGGAGGATCAATATTAAAAACATTTGAAGTACTTGAAGATAAAGACGGCAAAAATAGAATATTTTATAACAATGTATCTTATACCCGAGAAGACTTCAGAAAATTTTTAAATTCATATAGAAGACCAGCATTAACAGCAAAATAATTAAATAAATATATATGTTAGAATACGTAAATAAAGACGGATACACTTACACAGAAGATGAAATAAATCAATTTGCAAAAGATAATAACACTTCTTTTGATGACATATTACAAAAAAATGGGTTGACACCTAAAAAGCAAAAACAAACTTCTTTGCCGGGAAAGGAAAAGACCGTTACAAAAAAGGATGCAAATGTAGCGGCTACAAATATGGCATCCAAATCGGCAAAGCCTTCATCGGTATCTCGTACTAAGTTATGGGATGCCAATGCTGAATTTGATACAACCCTTGTTTCTAAAGCATTAGGAATTCAAAAATTAACTTCTACTAATCCCATATCAAAAGAAGCTAAACAAAAAAAGAAAAAATTTGTTGAGGAAGCTGTATTTGAACAGCCCTCTGAAATTTTTAGATCCCCTTTTGTGACTGAAGAGATGCAAGAGTCTGTAGATATAGAAAATGAAAAAAGAAGGTTACAAGAAGCTAAAGCAAGACGTCCTCTTACAGAAGAAGAAAAGCAACAAAAATATTTAGACCTTAAAGAGGCTACTGAATTAGAAGATAAATATATATTAGAAAACCCAGAATATGCAGAAGCTGATGCTATAATAAATAGAGCTGGTGTTTTAGATGAAAATTTCTTGAATGAGTTAAATGAGGATATTGCTAAACAAAAATCAAGAAATGGGAAAATAGAAACAAACTATCAGCCAATTGGTATAGGTAGTACTATGGGAACTACGTCGCCTATAAGCTCTACAGTTAAAGAAAAGTTTGTAGCGTTTCCAAAACAAAGAGAACAATTAATTGCTCAATTTAAAAAAGCAAAAAAATCTTATACAGAAAATGATTTACTTGAGGCTTCTGCTAATTTATATGCAGAGCAAAAGAAAGCTGCTCAAATATACAATCAAAAATATGATGCTTTTGAGGATCTTGATGATTACGATCCTAAAGTACAGGATTTTATAAAAACACATAATCTTAATAAAAAGAAAATAGCCGACTATGATTTAGCTAAACTGGGCACTCAAAAAACCTATGTGCAAAATATATTAGAAAAGCAGCAAAATTCAAGAAAAGATTTAATTAGTCAATTAAAACCTCAGGATTATACATATACTACACAAGAAGAGTTAGATAAGCAAAATAATTTAATAGCAAAAATAAACTCACTTGGTACTAAAATGAATGATAATGCCAAATATCTAACTGAACTGCATAAAAAAAGTGGGGAATTAGAAGGCACATCAACTTCGTTAGCTAAAGATATAGAACTTGCCGGAAAAGAATGGGGATGGTGGGCAAGAACTGGTAGAAAAATAATGAACTCTGTGGTCGATATGGGTTTGTCTGTTGCGGGTGGTATTGCTTATATAGACGACATGCTTATGGAAGCTGCAACATCCGGAAAATGGAAAGAAGGGTTTGGTAAAGAAATTAGCGCAGCAAAAGAATTATATAGAAGAGAATTTGAGGAAGATTTACCTGAAGCAAGAGAAACAACATATAGTTTAGAATCTTTTGGGGAAAACGCTGCAAATGCGATAATATCACAATTGCCGCAAATTTTAACTATAGCTTTAGCTCCTGAAGCATATGCCCCTGAACTTGTAGGTTTTATATCTGGAGCCGCTACTGGAACAGGTTCAAAATACCTTGAAATGATAGGTGAGCAAGAAAGAGGCGTTATGAATGAATTAGGCGAAATAGAAAAGCAAAATTATTCAACAGCACAATTATTCGCAGTGCCTGCTTTATTTGGTTTATTCGAAGGAGGAACTGAATATGTAGGTGGTAGAGCTATTGGTAGAATGCAAAAAATGTTTGGCAAAGCTACTAAAGCTGAAATGGAAACATTAACCGGAGCTGTCAATAAAACCATTGGTGAAAAAGCTAAAGAAATTTCAAAAGGTTTATTACAAAACTATGGTGAAGAGGTACCAAGTGAGGTATTTAATACTGTACTTGGTAATTTTACAGACAAAACATTACTTGATAAAAAAGATAAGGACTTATTAGAAGGCGTACCTGAAACAATATTTGATACCGCGGTTGTTTCAACTTTATTTGCTACTGCTCCACATGTTGCTGGGGCGGTATATAGACAATTTATTCCTGCAACATATGCAAAACAACTTGTTGAAAATAATAATAAAATAGCTGAAATATTAAAAGGTGTTGATTATGAAAAATTATCTCCTGAAGAAAAAACTATAATTGACAATAAAATAAAAGGGATAAAAGATAGTTCAACAATTATAATAAATAATATAGCTGAAACGATAGGTGCAACTGATGCGGTGACTTTACTTGGCGTAGATAAATTAAGTAAAGATATAATTGAAATTAGAAAAGAAGCTAATATAATAAATAATAGTCAAAATCTTACTCAAGAACAAAAAGACGGGTTATTATCAGATATGGCTAAAGAGCATTTAAATACCACTACTGAATACAATAGAGTTTTAGGTAATGTGTATCGTGCTGAACAAATGAATAAAAAAGCTGCATCATGGTTAAATAAAGCTAAATTAAATAGAGAAAATCTTAGAGGTGAAAAGTACCTAACAACCGTAATGGCTACTGGTAAAGATGTTAAATATAAAAATGCATCAAATAAGGAGCTAATAGATATGGCATTATTAGATCCGGAATATTCAGAAATTATTAATGATACCTATAAAGCTTTTGAAGCAGAATCTAATGAGACTTATTCGGCAGAACAAAAAACTTTAATAATGAGATCTTTAGCGGGTCAAATAGTTAAAGACAATGGTATGTATGATAGCAAAACAAACACTATATATATAAATAGAGACACCGCTCTTAGAAATAAAGCTTTTACCACAGCCAGACATGAGGTATTTCACAAGGTTATAGAAAACTTTTCAAATAACATGGGTAATATTGGTAAATCTTTATATTCTTTTGTGGAAGAACAGCACATTGGAGATAAAGCATTTAAGGATACTAAATTTGCAAAAAGAATGCAAAGAGAGTTTGATGATTTGGCTAAAGAAATTGATATATTAGATTCTCAAAAAGAGGCGGGAAAAATAAACGCTAAAGAATATAATGATCTTGTTAAGCAAAAAGAAAATATTGCTAATGAGGAAGTTTCCACGATATTAGTAGAGTCTTTAATTGAAGGCGATATTAAAATAGACAAATCAAACGCAGAGAACCTAAAGTTTGATGCTGATGGCAATGTAATAATCAACAATGCTAAGGACATGTTTAATTTTATCGCTGCTTATAATGAATCCTATACTAAAACTAGAAAGTCTGATATTATTGAAGCTGCTTCTAAAGGAAAGGTTGCTGGGGAATTAATAACTGAAAAGCCGGTAAGATCAACCGAACCAACTCAAAAGAAATCAAAATCTAATGTTGATTTATTAAAAGCTCAATTAGAAGAACTTAAGGACAACGAAAGTGATTATGATCCATACGATTTTGATCAACAAGTTGCTAACTTACAATCTAAGATAAAAAAGGCAATTGAAAAAGAAAAGACAGAAGTAAAACCTGTAGTTAAAAAAGAATTATCCGATGAGGATGAAGTTAATGAAATTGTTAAATCCGAAAAAGGATCTATTGCTTCTGACAAAGTTCAAAAGTTATATGAGGACAAAGGAATGAATGCCGCTCAAGACATTATTAATTTATTCAAACCAATTACGAAAAGAATAGTTGACAAACGTAGAGATGCACCAGGTTTTGACAGAGAATTGCTTACTGATGAAATTGAAACTGGATCTGGAGGAATATTAGATCTTATTAAAAGTTATTCTTCTGAAAAAGGAGTTCCTTTAGCCGCGTATATAAATAAACAATTACCGTTAAGAGCGATTGCTGCTTCTAGAAGAGTATTAGAAGGAGACTTTAAAAAAGATGTTACAGAAGAAAAAGGCTTAATGGCTGAAGAAACCGTTTCTGAGACAAAAGAAAAGCCAAAATATAAAAACGCATTGGAGTCAAAAGTTTTTGAGCCAGAGGTCTTAAAAACAATGTCCGATAAGATCATAACCCAACTTCGTACATTAAAGTCTCGTATTGACGAACCTATTTCATTAAATCGTACTGTTACTCCGTTAATTGCTGAAATTAGGGATGCTATTGGTAAGCAGTTAGACATTGACGTTAAAAAAGCAATGGGTGGTAAAAAAGATAATGAGCTTGTAAATTGGTTATTGAAAAATAAACGTTATATGCTTGAAAATATGACCACAACTTGGCTAATGGGGGCTAATGGACAAGGCGGTATTCCGCAAGCGGTACAAAAAAGAATTGATGGCAAATGGGTAAGCTATCCGGATTGGGTTGATCAAAAAATAGATAGAGAATCTGTTTCAACTGATAATGCTGGAAGAACTTCTGGTGCCGAATTGGTTAGAAGATTACCTAATGTATTTAATAATGTATCCGATGAAGATTATTTAGGTCAATTTGTTGGTCCTGATGGTAATCCTATTAGAGGTAGAAAAGAATCTGGGGCTAAAGCTGTCGCAGAGGAAACTGCATTTGATATTATCAATAAAGATCTTGCTGAAGAAGGTGAAATTTATAATGCTTTGAGCACTAATCAACAACGTCAGGGTTATGAAGTATTAAATAATTTTGCTGCAGAGTTTAGTAGACAATCAGAAAGAGGTAATGTAAAATATAGTAAGGTAGTTAGAGAAGCAATAGACGATATTCAAAGTTTACCTATTAATGTAAAAAATGAATTAATTGGTCCTGATGGAAATAGATTTATAGAATTTGCTAAATCCGTTCGAGGATCTGGAGAGGTAGAAAAACAATTTAATATAAAGTATAAAAATACAGATATACCTCAAGAATATAAAAATAAAATATTAAAATCCATAAAAACACTTTATAGATATTTTGAAAAAAATAAGTTAAATACAAAACTTATGGTTTTTAAAATCAAGGAAGGGGAAAAATTTGAAAAATACGCTAATAGAATAGTCTTTAATGCTTTGTCAAAAGAGCAATCGGTTGCATTAACATTAGGTATAAATGTAAATGATTTAAGATGGAGAGATGATTTAGATAGACTAAATGCTCAATCCCATATTAATGATTTTATTGAAAATGCTAAAGAATTTTTAACTTCCGGTGAAAATAAAATAAGCGAAGATCAGGCTTTAGTAAAATTAACTCAATTATTTAGTAGATCTTTTGCTTATGGGGACAAGCAAAGTTTATATGGTAAACAATCCGACTTCTTTAATCAATTTCTAAATAACAACAAAAAATTTGCATTAAAAGATTTAGGAGGCAATAAGTTTACTATAATATACAATGGAAATAAAGTTAATAGAGAGATATTACCTCAGGATACTTCAGCTACTGATATTAGCAAATATATAAAAGATGGAAATTCTAATGCAATAAAGTTAGAAGATAGATCAAAAGCCACAGAGATTGCAAGAAAAGATCTTAGGCAAATGATGGATCTTTTGCATGATATGTATAAAAACAATAACTTGACAGACACGCAACTTGGGCTAATATTCAAATCATTAGGCGGATCAATGAATTCCGTTTTAAAGCTATCGTCTGAACTAAGATATGCTGCTAATAGAGAAGGCTATAGCAATAATCCAAAAGAATGGGTTTATGAGCATACCCCGCCATCCTCGTATTTATCTAGAATTGCTATTGGAATAATAACAGGCAAAAATAATATGTCAATTGACGATTTCATGGAAAAACTTGTTGCAAACTCTTATGTTGCAATAATACCAAAAAGTGTAGATAATGACATAAATTCGTTGTATAAATCAACAATGCCATTTAATTATTCTCCTGGTGATAATCCATTAATTAGATATTATGATGCCGGCTTTAATGGATTTGCAATACCTGCTTTATCTGATTTAAAAACTGGGGAATTAATTAATAGAGAAATTGTTAGAAATGAATTTAATTCTCCAAATGTTTTTGAAACACAGGAGGCTGTATTAAGCTCATTGGACATTGGAAAAAAATCAAAAGGAATTTCAGTTTTTGACTTTGATGACACTGTTGGACTCACAAAAAGTAATGTGCTATACACAATGCCTGATGGATCAAAAGGAAAACTTAATGGTGCAGAGTTTGCTAAGAATGGGGCAAGATTGTTAGAAGAAGGAGCAGTGTTTGATTTCTCTGAGTTTAGTAAAGTTGTTGAAGGTAGACCTGGTCCAATGGTTGAAAAAATGAAGAAAATGATTGGTAAGTTTGGTCCTGAAAATTTCTTTATTCTTACGGCAAGACCAGCCGATTCAGCAGTACCTATCCATGAATTTTTATCAACGATAGGCATAGACATACCATTAGAAAATATTACTGGATTAGGTAATAGTTCTGCCCAAGCAAAAGCAGATTGGATAGTGGAAAAAGCTAATGAAGGTTATGATGACTTTTATTTTGCGGATGATCACTTGCCAAACGTTACTGCGGTTAAAAACGCATTAGATGTACTTGATGTTAAATCAAAAATACAGCAAGCACGAGCTAAGTTTAGTAAATCTATGAATTATGAGTTTAATAGAATTATAGAGGAAAATACCGGCACTGAAAGATATAAGGTATTCTCTGACATTGTTGCTAGAAGAAGAGGGGCTAAGAAAAATAGATTTGATATTTATGTTCCACCTTCCGCTGCGGATTTTGAATTGTTACTATATAACTTTTTAGGCAAAGGTAAACGCGGAGATTATCATAAAGAATTTTTTACAAATGCTTTCTTAAAACCATATACAAATGGTAATGATTTAATGGATGCCGCAAGGCAATCTATTAAAAAGAACTATAAAGCATTGTTAGATTCATTCCCAGATATTAGTAAAAAGTTAGAAAGTTTAACGCCTGATGGTGACTTTACATATGATCAAGCTATTCGTGTTGCAATATGGAATGAGTCAGACGTTGAAATACCTGGCATATCAAAAAGAGATATTGCAAAATTAACAAATTTAGTTAACAATGATCCACAATTAGAAGCATTTAAACAAGGATTAATTGTTACAGGTAGACAAGGAAAAGGGTGGGTTACTCCTGAAGAACATTGGGATGCCAATACTATTATATCTGATTTACATAATTTAACAGAAGGAGCAGGAAGAAAAAAATTCTTAGGTGAATTTATAGGTAATGTTGAAGAAGTATTTGGTAAATGGGATAATGGTAAGTTAACTGGCCCTAATATGAACAAGGTAGAAGCTGTTTATGGAACTAATGTTAGAGAAGCTTTAGAAGACATTCTTTATAGAATGACAACCGGTAAAAACAAAGGTTTTAATAATGATAAAGAATCCTCTAGATGGGCAAGGTGGGTGAATGGATCTACCGGAACTATTATGTTCTTGAATACAAGATCCGCTGTATTACAATTACTTGGAGCAGTTAACTTCTTAAATTTTAGAGACAATAATCCTTATGCTGCAGCAAAAGCATTTGCTAATCAACCGCAATATTGGAAAGACTTTGCTCGTATTTGGAATTCTGACAAAATGAAAGAAAGACGTGGTGGTTTAAAAGAAGATGTTGCTGCTGCTGAAATTGCTAATGCTGCTGCTGGCAGTAAAAACAAAGTCAATGCTGTTGTATCATACTTATTAAAAATTGGATATACTCCAACGCAACTTGCAGATAGTTTTGCTATTGCTTCTGGAGGCGCGCCATTTTATAGAAATAGAATTAACTCTTATTTAAAAGAGGGTAAAACATTAGAGGAAGCAGAGAAATTAGCATGGCAAGACTTTACAAAAGTGTCTGATGAAACGCAACAATCTGGTGATCCAAAAGATATATCAAAACAACAAGCAAGTCCAGCGGGTAGATTATTATTAACATTCCAAAATACCGCAATGCAGCAATCTCGTATTGTTAAAAAGGCTATCTTAGATTTAAAGAACAGAAGAGGCGATGATAAAACTAATATATCAAAAATAGTTTATTACCTTACAATACAAAACTTAATGTTCTCAGCTTTACAGCAAGGTTTATTTACGGTTGCATTTGGTGGCGATGATGAAGATGATGAAAAGATTAGAGCTGCTGCAGAAAAAACAAGAAACGAAAAGTTAGTGTCTGTAGCTGGTGGCGTATTAGATTCTATATTGCGTGGAACAGGATTTATAGGTGGTATTACAGCTACAATAAAAAATATGATCTTAAAATATATAGAAGAATCAGAAAAGAAACAAGCTGACTATGCCAAAGTAGTTTTTGAAGGTGCAAATATTTCGCCTCCTATTGGATCTAAACTTAAAAAATTATATAGCGGATTAAATCAAACTAAATACGACAAAGACCTTATAAAAGAAAGAGGTTGGGGAATAATGCAAGATGGAAGAGTTCACTTAGGACCAATGTATTCTATTGGAGGGAAAGTTGTTGAATCAACAACTAATTTACCAATGGATCGTTTGCAAAACAAAATTGAGAATGTATCTCAAGCAATGAATTCTCAAAATCAAGCATGGCAAAGAGTAATGATCGGTATGGGTTGGAGTCCTTATAGTGTTGGAGTTGAAGGAACACCTGGTGATGCTAAAATAGAAGCTGCAGGTAAAACGCAAAGAAAAGAAGAAGGTAAAATTAAAGCTGAAGAAACAAGACAGCGTAAAAAAGATTCAATAAAAAACTTACCATTTGAAGAACGCATAAAATTAAAAATGGAAAGCCGTAGAAAAAGAAGAGAGAATAAAAGAAAAAGAAGAATGGGTTGATAATAATAGGCAACATACCTAAGTACCCATAAATAAAAAGGGAAGCTGTAATTAGCCTCCCTTTTTTTATTTAATTAAATTTCTAGTTTAGGGTCATCGCTGACCTTTTCTTTTGCTTTTTCTGTTAACGTTTTAATTGCTTCATCATATCCCGGCATTAACTTAACGGCTTCTAATGTTCCAGCCGCTAGTGTAGTTATATGTTGTTGCTCATTCATTATTTGTTGAAGCACTCTGATTACCGCTTCAAGCTTGTTTTTCATTTCAATTAAACTTTGTTCTTTCATTTATTTATTTTATAAAATATTACAAATACTTTTCTACTTTTTACAAATTCATTAGGATATTTACTATGGAAATAATTACACGGATAAGATATTAACCTATTCTTTTTATGGCCAATTATAGATTTTAAAGTCCACTTGTCAAGATCATTTGAATCTTCATTTATTAATTTATCAAACTTTTCCGGCGAAATATCTTTAAATGTATCACCATAAAGTTTATGTTCCCAAAAAGCAGTGCCATTTATTCCATCATGATTACTCTCTGAAATATATAATACTGCGGCTCGATCGGGTTGTTGCCCTTCTATAATGGAATCATTATGTATTCTCCAATCATCATCTTGACCTTGCTTTGCTTCTCTAAAGAAACCTAATATAGGTATTATTCCGGCTCCTTCTATTTCAGATATACGACCACATATCCAAACAATAAAATCCGTAGAAGCGTGTTTCACCCAGAATGATTTTCCAGGTGTCACAACTTCTTCATAATTAGATTTATCTTCATCAATGCGATCTAATAACTCTTTTGGTAAAAAATCGTCTTTTATATATATCATAATTATGTTATTTCACAATTACCCCCGCCACAAGCGGCAGCATCCACAAAGTTAGTATTATCTTGAATCTCTACAACTTTTGATAAATCAACATTTTTTAATGTAGACATCATTTGTTCGTAAACTTCTTTTGTACAATCTTCAAATGGCGTTTGCTTATATGTACCGCCGTGATAAGGCAATACTGATAAACCATTATAGTATTCTTTATTTGCCCACATCCATTCACCAATAATTTTCCACTCATCATCACGAACAGAAACTGTACATGAAACATTATGTGTATTGTTGCCTTTTAAATGCCCTTGTTTAACCCAATCTTTAGAAATTAATTTAACTCTTTCTAATAGATCTAATGTAGATTCATGGCGCGTTATGGCTCCATCCGGGGCTTTCTGAGGTACAGAAATCACTGACTGTAATGTTGGATTAAAATATTCATCTTCTAATAATTCTGGATGATTTATTGCAAGATATGAATAGATTGCTTCATTCTTGCCTAAGCGCATGCGACGAATATAATAGTCGTTGTGCCAAGCATGAATACCGCTACTAGTACCAAGTACCAAAGAAGTTGTTCCAGCTGGTTTAACTGCTGTCGTCCTCGCCGCTCTGTTGATATTGAGAGCTGCTGCAATAACATTATTTGTTTCTTTAACAATTTGTGCTGCTTCTTCATAGTTTAAATTTAAATTAGATTCTGACGCAATACCGGTCATTGATACTCCAAGTAATGCATCTTTTTCTGTATTCTTTTTCCATATATCTCGTAGATAATGGAAGTCTGAATACGATGCTTGTAATGTTCCTAAGAATGACGCGGCGGATGCTCTTGCGTTAAAGTCTTCTTGGCTTTCAATATCAGCCATATTGATTTCAGTTAAATTACAAAACTGATATGGTCTCAATGCAATTTCACAACAAGGATTAGTTCCCCAGTCTTTATCATTAGTCAAGTAAATACCAGGTTCACCAGATCCAGATGCTTCAATACGTTCCCATACTTTATCAAACGTTTTCTTATCAATCTTATGGCGTAATAAAACTACAGAGTTATTAGCTCTGCCTCTTTGAGGATTGTTCTCCCACCAATTACCAGCTTTACAATTTAGCATTGCTTCTGAATCAAGATCAAACAAACTGATCATTGCAGCACGTCTAATTCCGCCAGCTAAAACTGCATCAGCAATATGACATTGAATATCATGACATTCAATATCTGTTAATTTAGATCTGTCTTCTTTTTCCCGCAAGATAGCTTCAATCTTTACTAATGCTAATCTTAATGGCTCTGGTCCTGGAGCTTTACCTCCAGCTGTTACAAGCAATGCACCTTTCTGTCTAATATCCGATAAATCAAATTGAACATGCGAAGTTAATTCTCCCGTGTATGATTTGAATAACGTTTTGATTGCGTCTGCCCATCCGATAATACTGTCTTGCACGACATACCTTTTCTTACGATCGTAATTAGGTTTTCTAATCTCAGGTAGTTTTTCAATTTGATGTTGTTGGACCGAATAGCCAACTCCAGTACCTCCAAGCAATAGAAACATAGTCTCAGAAAAACTGTGGATACTATCAACAGGTAGAAAAGCACAGTTATAAATGCGAGCGTTATTAAGCTCAATAGCTTTACCACCAAACTGTAAGCTTCGCATCGAAGGTAAAACCTTTTTATTAAAAACAAAATTTTGGTAAATCTGTTCAATTGATTCTTTCATTTTTGGGAATTTGGCCGTATGCATATCCATATTCCTAGTTACTAATTCTTCCCAAGTCTCACGCCTTTCTTTATTAGGCATGTACTTTGCATACTTTGTGTATACTGTTATGTCACTTAATATTTGTTTGTCTAAGCTTAAACTCATTATTTGTTTTTAAAATTATTAATGTTCTATTTCTAATGCAAAATCAACAAATGGTAAATAAATAACATATGTTGTAAAATCTTCTTCTTGGTATGCCCTATAACCAAATAGTATACCAGGGTATAACCCTACTGTAATTGTCCAATACCTTCCTTGTTCACTCATTTGCGTTTTGTTTTAAAATTAATTCTACTGTTTTATCGCACTCTTTTTGATTTTGTGGTTTATATAGTGTTCTATTGTCACCATTATCAACCATCCATTTCTTAAACATCTTCCATCTTAATGGAAAAGAATCATTAGCTCTACCTTTTGTTTCAATAATAAAGTTTTCACCAACAAAATCAGGAGTGTATTTTAGGTTTAATACTTTTTTATTGCCGCGATTTATATAATCTCCCTTGCTATTTGATTGTCTTTCTATACAATCATTTTCAAATAAGAATGCTGGCATTAATTCAAAAGTATGTTTTTCATATTCACAAGGTATTCCAGCTTCTTTTAAAGCTTTGTACATGTACTTTTCCAGTCCCGAAGCAAAGGTAATACCTTCATATGATACAACCTTTGCTGTAACTGGTCCTTTTTTTGTTGATCTTCTTTTCATTTGCTGAATGTTGTATGAAATCCTTCAAATGGATTTTTATCACTTGCAAAATGCATAAAGCGGTCCTGTAATACTTCCATGTCATCTTCATCAAGAGTCCAATTACGCCCATGACCATTCTTCCTTTTCTTTATTGATTTTTTTTTAGGTATTACTTCAAAAGCATCTATAACATCTATATCATTCATAGAATTTAATAATGCTTTTTCTTCACGTAAAGTTGATATTTCTTCTTTTAAACGTTGTAGATATAATGTAGCATCCATCAACTCTTCTTGTAAATGATTAAGCCAAACAAATACGTCAGATTGATCATCACGCATGGTTGTTTTATATTTAGCAAAGCCTACATCAGATCGATCTACAAATTTATTTACAACGCATTGTACAACTGGATCTCTAAATTTAATTGTTTGTTCTGTCATATTATAGTGTTTGTTTTACAAATGTTCCGTTAATCATTTTACCTTGTCTTGACTTAATTACTTCATAAGCTGATGTAACACAATCTTCTATTTTTAATCCTTCTAATGCAGCCAGATTAGTCAATACAACGACCATATCGCCAATAGCATCAATTAATTCTGTTTTATTTTCTTTTAGTATTGCTCTTGCTAATTCACCGGCTTCTTCACATAATTTTGCGTATTGTGTTTTAGTATCGCCATTTCTGTATATACCTCGCTCGTCTGCCCATTGCCTAATAAGATCATATACATTAGGAACTTCTTGTGCTTTAGTTACAGGAACTCCTCTTTGACAAAATTCATGCAGTGCTTTATTATATACATAAGATCTTGCGGGGTTGAACATTGAAGTATTAGCATTATTGACTATCCAATCAATTAATTCATCATTAACAAGATATTTGCCAAATTGAGTTTCGATTGTTAATCCTTTATTATCCATTAGATTACCTTTAAGTTTATTTAAAGGACATGGAAAAGTAGTTGTTTGTTCTGTTACATTTAATACCATAGGTTTTCTTTTTTTGTTTTTGTTAACTAATTGTTTGTAAGATTGACGATCTATCTTATATCCGTAGATAGATTGAAGTTCTAATTCTCTAGC
>Ga0315907_10001376_pt1 | contig 32901 bp, 22 predicted proteins | sample LakEriMetagenome_3_FD_203525 | JGI IMG/M metagenome (GOLD analysis project Ga0315907, IMG submission 203525) | Freshwater fungal communities from buoy surface, Lake Erie, Ohio, United States - Buoy 12 MA123 | ecosystem: Environmental > Aquatic > Freshwater > Lake > Lake biofilm | place: USA...
TCATCTTGGCAGGACCGTCTCCGACGCTCTCAGAAAGACCCGGCGCCAGCAGCGGCTGCTCCGTTCCTTCTTCCGTCAGGCTGAACTCGACCTGTAGATCCTTGAAAGAACAATTCAAAGCTCAATAAACCCCATGGCCGCAGGTATCGCCTCGATCCCGGAGACTGCCGAACACACCTCGATCAAGCAGCGAGTGGACCACGCGCGAAAGAGCGGCGCAATCAATAAGCTGCAAATCGCTGCCGCGGCCAAGTCGGTCGCGGCGGCGAGGATCGAAGCCGACGTCGAGCAGTCACATTGGCTCTGTCCCCTTCAAGACCGAAGCAGCGAAGGCGGGGCCCGCGAAGGGATGCTACCCGGGTTTTCTCTTTCAAGTTACTTGGAGCTTGTAGACTGGACGGCTCGGCTCTGCCGCACCGGGAAGGCACGAATCACGGCGGCCGTGGCCGGAATCATGGCGAGGCTAGGCACGAGCGCCAGTTGCTGGCAGGCCAACGTCCAAACACTTCTCGGCAAGACTCGCTGGCTCGGAACCTGCTGCTCGACGAGCATGGAGCGTCTCAAAGAAATAGCCCGGCGGCGTCGCGTTCATCACGTAGACAACACGCTCGGCTGTCCGGCCTCTGGATAGCCATGCGACATACCCATGTCGCGAGTCGCTCTTTGTTTGTTGTTCTGCAGTCGAGTAGCGCGGCTGGCCTCCACCCCGCCGGCCGTGGGTCATAACGTGGAAGCTATTTCAGGGCTACGGCAGGTCTGCCCCACGAACCTCGAGTCGACCGGCGATGATCTTACCCGTAAGTTTCAGCGGCCCGAGCACGGCCGCGAGCAGTTCATCCGCTGAAGCATCTTTTACCTCCACGCGAACGATCTCCTGCAACGCGATACCACGGGCCTCGATACCCTTTCGGTCGACGTCGAGCGACACTTCAAGGCGGCCGGCGATCGCCGCAAGCAATTCTTCCAAGGGCGCTGCCGCCTTCAGGGTGAACGTCTGCTTTGTCTTCACGGTCTGGCCGGCCTTTCCGTTCCGACCGGCGTCGCCTCGCGGTGGCTTGGCTGGCGTGCGGACAGGCGACTCCGGGCGTTCTACCTGCCCGGACGCCAGGGGTTCAGTCGGCGATGCCGTCGGCAGCCCCGCATCGATGGGCACGATCACCGCCACCGGACCTACAGCCCCACCCCGCCAATCGATCCGCAAGTCGAAGTGGGCAAGCATGAGGTCAAGTCGCTCGCCGAGCGACAGCGGCGGCAACATTGCCTCGGGAAAATGGTCGTGCGGCACACGGTCGATGCCTTCGACCTCGAGCCCTGCCTGATCGAGCGCCGCCGCCACGAGATCCCGCGGCCGTGCCCCCCCTTTCCAAGCCCACTCCGCGCGACGTGCAACCACCTGCCGGACCGCCGCCGGCAGCCGAACGACCGCGATCTCGCGGGCACGCTCCGCACGACTGCAGACATCGGCCGCCGATCCTGCGGGAACGAGCCTGATCGAGGATCGCAACCACACGACCCGGGCTCCGGCAGCGCGGGCGACCTTCTCCAGCACGGCGGCAAGGGATTCGCCACGGGCGTCGAGCGTTACCGCGACCTCGGGATCAAGACGCCGGTCGATGACCACCGGACCGCCGGCGATCTCCGCCACGCGGTCGGCCCAGATCCGCAGCGGCACACTTTTCCAGACGGCCTTCACGGGCGTGTCGGGGGCGAGTTGCACCGCGGCTGCATACCGGCTCGGCTGGCAGGTCGGCAAACACGCTCCGGCAGCGTATCCGGCGGCAGCCACACAGCAAAACAGCCGGCGTCGCAGCTGACCGCACCGTCCCGTATCCGCACCTTCACGCGAAACCATCTGCCGTCTTCCCGACACTCAGGCTTCCCGACACTCAGATCAACGACGGGACGCAGCCACGTTGGCTGTCTGCCCGCACGAACCGCGACGCCCACGACGCGACCGCCTCGAGGACCGTAGCATACCAGGCGGCCGATTGGTTCCGCACCGCGCGGGGAAGATCACGTGAACGTCGACCGTCCGATCGTCGTGCTCGGTGCCGGCATCAACGGTGCCGCAATCGCCCGGGAACTTACCCTCTCCGGCGTGCCTGTCCTGGTCGTCGACGCATCCGATATCGGCTGCGGCTCCACGGCCTGGTCCACGCGGCTGATCCACGGCGGCCTCCGTTACCTCGAATACGGCGAACTCGGCCTCGTCCGCGAAAGCCTCGCCGAGCGGGACAGGCTCGTCCGCCTCGCACCGCACCTCGTTAGGCCGCTCTCCTTCTGCCTGCCGCTGGAACGCCGCCTCGGCGGCCTGCTCGCCGCCGCCGCCCGGACCATCGGCCTTGAATCGCTCGCCAGAAGCTGGCCGGGCCGCAGAGGCCGCGGCAGCATCGCGGTGGGAGTCGGCCTCGCACTCTATGACCTGCTCGCCGCCGGATCGGGCTGGCCGCGGCACCGGATGCTGCGGAGCGACGCCGCCGACATGCCGGCCCTCGACACGAACAGGTTTCCCTTCATTGCCACATACTCCGACGCGCAGCTCCTCTGGCCAGAGCGGTTTACCGTCGAACTCCTCGTCGATGCGCGACAGGCGGCCGCCGCGGCCGGTGTCCCCTTCGCAGTGCACACGCGGGCTCGGGCTCGGCTGCGGCCCGACGGCTCGCTGACGGCGACGGCCTTGGGGCACGACGCGCCCTTCGCCACGGTCCGGCCCGCGGCGATCGTCAATGCAACCGGCGCCTGGGCCGACCGCACGCTGACCGGGCTTTTCGACTCTGACCCAGAATCTCCGCCGAGCGTCCGCCGCAGGCTCATCGGTGGCACGAAAGGGAGCCATCTCGTGATCCGCTCGCACCCGCTTCGTGCGGCCCTCTGCGACCGGGGCGTCTACGCCGAGGCCACCGATGGCCGGCCGGTGTTCGTGCTGCCGTTCGGGGCGGAACTTGTGCTCGTGGGCACGACTGACATCCCGTTCACCGGCGACCCGGCCACCGTGCGGGCTGACGATGCGGAGATCGACTATCTGCTGGCGGCTACCGGCCGGCTGTTTCCCGCCGCGGCGCCGTCGCGGGAGCAGGTTCAGCAGCACTACTGCGGCGTTCGGCCGCTGCCCGCCAGGGACACCGCCAACGCACCCGCCTCGATCACCCGCCGGCACATGCTGGTGCGGCACGCACAGGCTCCGCTGCCGACGTGGTCGGTCGTCGGCGGCAAGCTGACCACGTGCCGCAGCCTGGCCGAGTCCGCCGCCCGGGAAATCCTCCCGGCGATCGGCCTCCCGGTACGCGGATCCTCGCGCGACCGGCCCCTGCCCGGAAGCCGTGATGCCCCATGCATCGTCGGGCCGTCGAGTCGGCCGCCGGGAGATGCGCGGGGTGGTCCCATGCCCCGGGCAGCGATCGACGCGACGGCAGCCGCGGCCCGTGCCGCGGGGTTCACCGATCCCGAGGCCACGCGAGTGGCCGAAGGGCTCAACGCCTTGTTCGGCAGCCGCGCACCCGAGGTGCTCGCCCCCGTCGCCAACGTCGCGCCGCCGCGTCTGATCGCCGACACGGCACTGCCGCTCGCGGCCGTCGGCTTCTGCGTGCGCGACGAGTGGGCCGCGACGGTCGAGGATCTCGTCGAGCGCCGGCTGATGCTCGCTTTCGACCCGGCACTTTCCACCGCGACGATCCGGGACGTTGCCGAAGAACTCGCCCGCCTCGGTCGGCTTTCCACGGCCGGCGTCGCCGCGGCCGCCGACGCCTGCGTCATGACGCTGCGAACCAGGTATGACAGATGTGTCGCCGTCGACGCCGCCGGGTCCAGATGTCATGCTGACGGCCTCGCCTGACGACATCCGACCCGCGTCCAGGCGGAGTTGTGCCGGCATGCTCAGCTCCGCTGACCACCCGAACGGCACACGAGTATCGTGTCGGCCGAGAACCAATGCCCACTCGCGAGGACTTATCCCCATGAAGAGCCCAGCCCATTCCCGCTGCGTGCTTGCGATCGACCAGGGCACGACGTCGAGCCGGGCGATCCTTTTCGACGCCCGTGGCCTGCCGCTGGCGACGGCTCAGGAGGAGTTCCCCCAGCATGCCCGCATCTGTACCGGCCCCGATGGCGAGGACCTCGGGATCGTCGAGCACGACGCCGAGGACATCTGGAATAGCCAGATCGCCTGCTGCCGGCGCGTCCTCGACATGGCGGGCATTCACGCCACCCAGGTCGCGGCGATCGGCGTCACCAACCAGCGTGAGACGACCATCCTCTGGGACAAGGCCAGCGGTCGGCCCGTCGCGCCGGCGATCGTCTGGCAAAGCCGCGTCTCGGCGCCAATCTGCCGGCGGCTCGAAGCCGCTGGGCTCGGTCCCGAGGTCGCGAGCCGCACCGGCCTGCGGCTCGACCCCTACTTCTCGGCGACGAAGATCATGCACCTCCTGGAGACAGTGCCCGGTCTGCGCGATCGCTGCGCCACGGGTGACGTGCTCTTCGGCACCGTCGACACGTTCCTCATCTGGCGACTGACCGGCGGCCGCGTGCATGCCACCGACCCAACCAACGCCAGCCGCACGCTGCTCTACGACATTCACCACAACGAATGGAGCGCTGAACTGTGCACGGCCTGCCGCGTGCCGACCGCGATGCTGCCGGAGGTACGGCCATCGAGTGGAGATTTTGGCACGGTCGATTCCGCGCTGCTCGGCGCGCCGATCCCGATCGCTGGCTGCGCGGGCGACCAGCAGGCCGCCGCCTTCGGCCAGGGGTGCATCACCGACGGCGCCGCAAAGACGACCTACGGGACCGGTGCGTTCTTGCTTTTTTCGACCGGTGACCGGCCCGTGGCCAGCAGCCGCGGCCTGCTGACCACACTCGGCTGCCCAGCAGTTGCGGGAGGCCCGCCGACCTACGCTCTCGAGGGCTCGGTCTTTCTCGCCGGTGGCTTGGTGGGCTGGCTGCGGGACGGCCTCGGTCTCGTGACGAAGGCGGCCGACATCGAGCCGCTCGCCGCGAGCGTTCCCGACAGTGGCGGCCTGGTCATCGTCCCGGCGCTCACCGGGCTCGGCGCCCCGCACTGGGATCCGCACGCCCGCGGCCTGATCATCGGCCTGTCACGGGCGACGAACCGCGGCCACGTTGCCCGCGCGGCTTTGGAGGCCATCGCCTGCTCGGTGGCCGACGTCGTCGCGTGCATGGAGGCCGACGCGGGCCGGCCGCTCGACCGGTTGCGGGTGGACGGCGGCGCGACCGTCAACGACCTCCTCCTCCAGATCCAAGCCGACGTCATCGGCAAGACGGTCGAGCGGCCGGCGGTACTTGAGACGACGTCGCTCGGTGCCGCGCTGCTGGCCGGCATGGCCACCGGCATCTATGCCGACGCCGAGGACGTCGCGGCGGCACGGCGGGTCGAGCGGTCGTTCGCGCCGACTGCCGACGCGGCGACTCGCGGACGGCTGCGCGACCGCTGGAACGACGCGATCAGCCGCAGTCGCGGCTGGGCGGCGCCGAAACCGCGTGGGTAAAACACCACACGACTCCGAGCCCCTCCTTCGCACGGGCCCGCGACCTGCACGCAGTGAACCCAAGAAAGGCCTTCAGTAGGTGCGCGTGCCGACCGCCGCGGGCTGCTCGGCCTGCGCGATCCGGCCCGTGTACCGCTCCGGTTGGGCTTGGAAGGCGGCCCGCGTCTCCGCGGACGAAAAAAGATACATCCGCGAGCCGCATTTTATCCCGTAGCGACGTTGCCCAGGAAGGCTCCGTCCCTCATCCATCGCGACGACGGGATCGTCGCCCGAGAGCGCAGGTGCGTAGCGGTCGGGATCGGCCAGGAATGTCTGCTGCTCCACGGCGCCCGCGAACAGATAGGTCCGGCCACGATGACGGACACCGTATTGGGCCCTCCCCTCGGTCCATGCCCCCTTCGCCGCGAGCGTCACCGGGCAGTAGCCTTCCAGTCCGAGCGGCATCGATTCCGGCACGCTCGCAGGGGAGTCGGCCGGCGACGAAGCCTGCACCGCCACCTGGTGGGCTCCACCTGCAGCCAGCGGCGACACGGCCTGGGAGCGGCTGCCCTGCTGCCATGCGCCGGGAGATCCGCCAGCGTCGGCAGACCGGTCCGACGCTGGCGGTGCGACCGCGAGGCTCGGCCATTGAGGCCGCGTCGGCGCGAGCGTGGGCGGAGCAAGTGACGGTGGGATGACCGCAGGCTCGGTGGCCGGCTTGCGGGAAAACCCTGCAAAGGGCTTCTGCAACGCCGCGAAAAACTGACTTGCCGGCGACGGCTTCTTGGCTGCTACGGGGGCCTTGAGCCCACGCGCATCGGCCGGCATGTCCGATACCGACGCACTCGATTCGGCATCGGTCGGCGGAGCGGGAGAAGCGACCGCCGGCGCATTCGGAGCCGTTGACGGGGTGGCTGTCGCCAGCCACGGCGTCGGCGCCGACCCCTGCGGCGCGGCGACCGGCATGCCAGCCGGCCGTGGCTCGAGCGCCGGCCGCTCGGCGTTCGGATTTGCGATCACGGTGGCCAGCGGAGCGAACGGTGTCTCGGCCGGCCAGGCCGGCGGCTTGCGCGTGAAGGGGATCGTCTGGGCAGGCAGAGGCTCTTCTGCCTGGGCCGGTTCGATGGCCGCGTGTGCCGGTTGCGGCCCTGCCTGCGCCGCGACGGTTGCCTGCGTCGCGACGGGAGTCGGTTGCTGGAAGGCCGCCGCGCTGGCCGTGGCAGGAGCGGTGCCGACGGGTGTCTCGTGGCTCGCGAAGTCGGAAAGTTCTCGCACCTTGCTCGTCACCATCGAAATCGCCGCCTTCGACGCGGGCGGCTTGGCCGTGAGGCCGGGGCCCGACCGGCGGCTCTGGTCCGCAAGCCGATCCCGTCGCATGGACGCCTCCTGCACGGCCTGGGCCGCTGCGACGACGAACTCGGGCGTGGTCGACGGGCAGGCGAACGAGGCGAGCACCTCGTCGTGCTCGCCCAGGAGCGCCACGGTCGGCACGTGCTTGATTCCGAGCCGCCGAGTGAGGTCGGCATGCCGGTCAACGTCGATGATCACCGGCTCGAAGCACGATGTGACGAGGGCCCGGGCGTCTGGCGTGCCGATCACCATCTCGGCCACGCCCCCACCCGGCTGCCATGTGGCGACGAAGAGTGCCAGCACCGTCCGGTGGCTGACCCGAGACGCCTCGCGGGCACGGTCCAAGTCGTCATGCCAGGGCTCCGCCCCGGAGACGATCACCGGCAGGGCAAGCAGCCAGGCAATCAGCGTCGCCGTCACGCCCCGGCCGGCGGCGGAGCGGCGTGGGGCATGGAGGGCGGGGCTCTTTGTTCCTCTGGATCGCAGCATTGCGACGGCCTCGGTACGGGATGGCCGCCCACGGCGGCCCGGAACAGTTCGGGACTCTTCCTCATGTATCGGCGGAATCGGTTGCAGGAATCGCGACGATTTGAAGCCCTGTGCGCCGCCCCGCACGTCGCACCCCCCCTGTTCTCTCCACTCCGCCCAGCATCGCGGCTCGACAAGCGTCTGCAGGTTGCCCTTTCACCCCACTCCTTGACAGGTCGGGGGCCGAAAGAGATACTTTTCGTTGTCGTCGATGAGACGACTCCGCGGAAAACCCCTTGGTTTTCGGCCGTGGTTCTGCCTCCGGCCGTCGCGGAAGGCTTCGTCGCAAGGTTTCGTCTCGGGTTCTCCCAGGCGGTTCGCGGCTCGAAGCGTTGGGCGTCACAGGGCGTTCCGGCCGGTCTTCACAGTCCGGCGGCGCCGGTCCTGCGTTGTCCGCCGTGTCGAGACCGTGCCGGTTAAGGGATGCATTCCGGAGAAAAATCCGAATATGTCCCGGGTTTCGTGACCGGAAGCGGGCTTTTCAGCTCTTGCAATTTGGTCGTCCTGGTTTCAACGGCGAGCCGCCACCTTGGTGGTTCGCCAACCTTGGTGGTTCGCCAACTTTGATGCAGCCGCTGCGGCCGGTCGATCCCGGCCGTCCGGCACCCCGCCTGCGGGACATTCGAGACAGCGCCTCGTTCGTCGGGGCAATTTGGTCGTTGCAGCCGCACCGTGCGGACGCCGAAGCGGTTGATTCCCTGTGGAGTTGTTGACCCAGCCATGTCGAAACGGAGACGTTCCAGGGGGCGCTCGGGCTACGGTGGTGGTGGGGGCGGGCCCGCGGGCCCGGGAGGATTCGGCCCTGGCTCGGGTCCGGGCGGGGGCGGTCAGGGCTATTCCGGCGGGGGCGGTGGCTACGGGCGGCGACGCGGCCGCTATCGCCGCGGAGGCGGAGGCGGTCCGGTTCCTGCGGGAGCGGGTGCCGTGGACATGGACAGCGAGGGCATGCGCCCCCCGGAGGCGGAACCCGAGGTCGGCGAAAATGGCGAGCCGATCCCCCTGGAGCCTGGGGCGGGCGTTCTCGAAATGCACCCCAACGGCTACGGCTTCCTCCGCAGCCCCGAAACCAATTACATCCGTGAGCGGACCGACCCTTTCGTGCCGGCGACGATGATCGATCGCTACAGGCTGCGCGAGGGTGTGTTCGTCAAGGCCCTCGTCCAGCCCGGCCGGCGACAACAAGGTCCCCGCGTTCGGGAAATCCAGGAGGTCGAGGGGATGGCTCCCGACCTCTACTCGAACGTGAAGACGTTCGACCAACTCACGCCCATCAATCCCGAGACGTGGCTTCGGCTGGAGACCGGCCAGCAGCCGATCACGACGCGTGTCATGGACCTGCTCACGCCGCTCGGCAAGGGGCAGCGGGCGTTGATCGTGGCCCCGCCGCGAACCGGCAAGACCGTGCTCCTGCAGCAGGTTTCGCAGGCAATTTCAACGAACCACCCCGAGCTCAGCCTCGTCATGCTGCTCGTGGACGAACGTCCCGAGGAAGTGACCGACATGCGCCGCTCCGTGAAGGGGGAGGTGCTGGCAAGCAGTCTCGACTGCGACGTGGAGAGCCACGTCCGGCTCTCGCAACTGGTCATCGAGCGGTGCAAGCGGATGGCCGAGGCAGGCAAGGATGTGTTTCTGCTCATGGACTCGATCACGCGCATGGCCCGCGCGTTCAACAAGTGGGTCGGCAACACCGGTCGGACGATGTCGGGCGGCGTCGACATCAAGGCGCTCGACATCCCCAAGAAGCTCTTCGCCACCGCTCGGGTGTTCGAGGAGGGGGGCTCATTGACGATAGTGGCCACGGCGCTCATCGACACCGGCAGTCGGATGGACGAATTGATTTTTCAAGAGTTCAAGGGCACCGGCAACATGGAGCTGGTACTCGACCGCAAGCTCGCCGACCGCCGCGTCTGGCCGGCGATCGACATCTCGCAATCGGGTACGCGCCGCGAGGAAAAGCTCCTCGACCCGAACACGCTCCATGCCGTGAACATGCTCCGGCGGACGCTTTCGACCATGCACCACGTGGACGCGATGGAGCAATTGACGAAGCAATTGGCAAAGTTCAAGAGCAACCGTGAGTTCATCTCGCTGATCGCGAGTTCACGGGGAGATGAGTAACCGCTACGGGCGTGCGAGAGGGCGGACCGTCATCTCCCCACGCCAGCGCCCGGCAGTGCGTCGAACCGCCGCGCCCAGTAGGAATACTGCGGGTCTCCCTCGCGAAACGAGAACCGCGCATCGGGAACCGAATCGGCCCGCGGACCCGATGCTGCCACGGCGACGATGATCGTGCCGTCTGGCCGCCTCTCGATCGAGAGCCGCTCGGCCGGGAGATTCGCGCCACGTTTTTCGTCGCCCATGCTCGCGCTCATGATCCTGTGTCGTGGCCTGTTCCATGGCGGCCACCACCTGCATGAGGAATTATGCCGCGCTTTCGAGGCTGGCACCAGCGGCTCTGCCGACGGCGCGTTTTGACACGGCCCGAAACCCGCACCTATACTTTTTCTCGGTCCTTTCACCAGTTCTCGGAGCCCGTCCTGCATGACGCCGTACGCGTCCCTGGCTGACGACTTCTACGTCAACATGAACCTGGCCACGGAGATGGAACTCCCGGGCCAGCGGGAGACGATCCTGCACTACTTCGAACGGGTGCAGAAGAAGTTTCCCGCGATGCGGAAGTTCTACTGCCGCGACAAGCGCGACTACGTCCTCGAGGAAGACAAGGACCAGGGCCGCTACCGCTGGGCTGCGGTGGAATCGAAGAGGCTTTGTTCCGGCCAGGTCAATCCGCCGTCGCTGGATGCGGTGCTGGAGCAGCACCGGCTCGTGCTCGACTTGGCGCCCGCCTTTCTGTCGGTGAGCCCGCTCGATTGCGAGGCGCTCGACGTGCTCTTCGGGTTCGACTTCGCGTTCCGAGGCAACCACAATGCCCTGCTCGCCGAGGCATTGGGTGTCGGCCCGGCCTTCGACCGGTTTGGCGAGATCCCGGGGAGCCGGGTGATCAATTTCGAGCCGTCGCTGACGCTGGCCCTCGACGAGGACTGCAAGACCCAGGTTCGGATCAGTACCGAGACCCGCACCAACGCCTTCCAGGTGCGGACGGGCGAGTTCAGCGAGGAGCAACTGAGCGTGTATGTGACGGCCCGGCAATACGGCAGCCTCGATCCGTCCACCACCTATGTCGAAACCATGGACCGGCTCGCGAAACTGGCCCGCGAGGTGGTCGACACCTACGTCGTTGACCAGATTCTCCGGCCGCTCGCCAGGACGATCTCGCTCAAGTAGCTCCGCCCCCCGGCCGGCCCGAGATTCAGCGGCCGGCGAGGCCGCGGGCCGCCTCGAGATTGCGGCGGGATGGCTCGTGCCGTGGGTCCCGCTTCAACGCCTCGGTGTAGGACCCGATCGCGGCGGCATAGCGGCCCTGCCGTGCCTGGGAGACGCCTCGGTTGAACCAGGCACGCACGTCGCCCGGATCATGCCGAATCGCCTGGTCGAAGTCGAACTCCGCCTTTCGCGGCTGGTCAGCGGACAGGTAGGCGAGACCGCGGTTCAGGTAGGCGAGCGTGAACGTGCGGTCACGACGGATCGAGGCGGCGTACGCGTTGATCGCCTCGAGCGGCCTGCCGAGTTCAACCAGCGTGAGACCGCGCCACAACTCGGGCCGTGGGTCGTCGTAGGCGATGCCGGCGGCATCCTCGAAGTCTTCCAGGGCGATGCCGTGCAGACCGAGGTGAAACCAGGCGATGCCACGCCGCAGGTAGAGCTCAGAATCCTGCGGATCGATCTCCAGGCCTTGCGAGCAGGCGTCGACGCTGCCCTCGAGGTCTCCCATGCGGCGCAGCGTCACCCCGAGGGCCAGGTAGGCAAGCGTGTACTTCGGATCGGCCTTGATGGCCTCGCGCAGTTTGTCCCGAGCTCCGGCGAGATTGCCCGCTTTGTCGAGTTTCTCCGCCTCGACGACCAGCTTCTCGGCCGCCGAGGGCTCCCAGCCCTCCTCGCCGTCGCGGGGCTCCAACCGCACGCGGTCGGCGCCGCGCGACGGTGCCGGCTTCTCTGCCGGCTCGGGCCCGTCGTCTGTGTCCGGAAACGGAACCGGAAGCGTGGGCCTCGGCCGGGCATCGCTTCCCGGACTGGCCGGCTTTGTGGGCGTAAGCGGCTGCGGGGGCGGAACCGGCTTCGTCGGCGTGGATGGCTTGGGCGTCGGATCGGGCTTGGAAGGGCTTTGATCAGGCACCGCCGGCTTGGGAGGCGCCGGCTTGAACAGCGGATTCAGCTCGTCGGCGAACGGGTCGTCCTCGTCGGCCGCCTGTTCGTCCTCCGCCCGAACCAGCTGCTGGTGCGTTCCCGCCGAGCCTGTCACCAGCACCCAAGCGACGCAGGAAACCACGAGCCGCGCTCGCCAACGCCGTATCCCAACCCGCTCACCGAGCGGTGCGGCGCTGAAAATGAACGGCCAAATCTTCGTGTCTGATGTTGCCATGATCCCCGTGTGCAATGGACGTTTCATCGACCAATCGCCTGCTTCCCACGGCCGGGCAGCGCCGGCCGCGGTCCTGGCCCCTACAATTCGCACAAGCCCACCGTCCGCCACGCGGCTCGTCAGACCTGATGCGAACCCAACAATCCCCCCAACCGCTCCTCGATGCCCTGCTTGATTTTTCCGGCGAACAGCCCCGCCATCCCGGGAATCTGCAGTTTGACGAGCAGTTCCGCAGGCTGGATTTCAACCTCGCTGTCGATCTGCATGCCCATAACCGTGAGCAGCAGTCGGAGCCGATCTTCCCCATCCCACGTTGCGTCCAGTTCCCCGATTTTGTCGCCAAACTCGTCCCGCGCCCGAACCAACGCGGCGTCCAGACGCCTCCGCACCTCTTCACGCCCCAGGGAATGGGGCACCCGCACCTCGACGGCCTTCACACTCGTGCTCCGCTGATTGACCCGTCGGTCTCAGCCGCCGCCGGTCGCAAAAGTGTACCCAGCCGGTCCACCCGCTGCCGGCAAATTCGGCCAAATCGCCCGCCGGCACAGGCGGCGGACCGAAATCCGAGCACATCCGGCCGGAGGGCGACGGCGTTGGCAATGCCCTTCTCGTCGATCCGTCCCGCCAGCGCAACAGCCAGGCCGGCCCCCCGGGCGGCGGCGATCCAGGCGGGAAGACGATCCGCGGTCGGCCCCTCCAACGCTCCTGCCCCGCGCTTGTCGAACGTGTCGAAGAGCACGCCGCGGCAGCCGTGGCGAGCCGCAACGCTGATCGTCTCTTCGGGGGCGGGGGCAGCTGCCGGCTGCCAGTCGACGTAGGCCACGCATACGGGATCCACGCCGGTTTCCATTCCCGCCACGAACTCGAGCAGGGCCGCCGACCAGTTGCCTCCCGCCCCGCCCATGCCGGCCAGGCCCACCTTCACCGCAACCGGCCGGGCAGCCGTGGGCGGCAATCGCCGCAACACGTCACCGAGATGGGCGCGGATGCCCGCGGCGCCGAGTTTGAGTTCCCCCGCGGCGATCGTCCACGGCCGGCGCCTGCCCACGGCAATCGCAATCGCCGCGGCCACGACGGCGTCGGCACGGCCGAGCGCCCCCCGATCGGGCTCCTTGACGTCGATGATCGTCGCGCCGCCGATCAGCGCCGCGTCGGCCTCGGCCGCATCCCGCACGCTCACCAGGAGGCCGCAGGACATTTCCTCCGGCGGCAGCCACCAGGCGTCGGGGGTCACGGCTCAGCCCCCGCCGAAGTGCCGGCCGCAGCGGCCGCGGCCCGCTTGGCATCGAGCAGCCGCTGTGCCACCTCGCGGACCACACCCGCGGTCAGCGGCTCGCACCAGCGGCCGTCACAGACGACGTTTCCGTCCTCCCAGGTGCCCCACGCCCGCGTGGTCGGCCGCGACCGCCACCCCGTCGCCCGCTCCGCGATCCGCAGCACGAGCGTGGCGACGCGGCGTCGGCCATCGTTCGTCTCCGTGTCGTCCATACCGTAAAGGGAACGTGAGCCGAGAAAGACGCATTCGACGACCTCGAGCGGGACGTCATGCACTGCGAAAGGCGCGAGCCTGACGCGGAGCGCGGATCCCTGCAGTTGCAGCCGTGGCCGGCCGGCGGCCGCCGCGAGCAGCCCGGCGCCGACCACGGCCAGCCCCCCGGCCCCGCCCAACGCCCCGATCAGGATCAGCGGGGCTCCGCAGACCAGGGCGACCGCCACGGCGATGAGGGTCAGCGCGGCGGACAGTGCCGCCAGCACCGCGGCCGGCCGCAGGTTGCCACGCAGCCAGGTTTCTCCGGGGCCCGCCGGGGCATTCATGATGACGCTTCCGCAACGCAACGGGCTGGCTTACTATCTCGGTTCACAGTTGACAACCAGGAGACCGGCGACCCATGACCGACGTCCACCACGGCGGGCAGCGACACGCGACCGCAACCGGACGCGACCCGACGCTCGCCGGCATCGTCCTGATTCTCGTCGGCTACGCCCTGGCGGCCGTGACCGGCTGGCCCCAGTATGGTCGTGATTTGCTCGTCCGGGCACAAGCGACCCACGCGGTGGCCCCCGCCGCCGACACTACCGCCGACCACCGCGCCGACCACGGCTCGGGAGAACAACCCTCCGACAACCATCATGCCCCCGAAACGCATGCCGGGTCCGCCCCGCCTCCGCTGACCGTCCTCCCCTTCGCGATTTTGCTGGCGGCGATCGCGATCCTGCCGCTCACGCCCGGCCTGTCGCACTGGTGGGAGCACAACTCGAGCAAACTGCTCGTGGCCGGCCTGCTGGCGGCAGTCACGCTCGGCTACTACGCCTTCGTCCACCGGCAACCGGTCGACCTCCATTTCCCCGCCCACGCGGTCGTCGCGCCGGCCGCGGCCGGTCCCTCCTGGGCCACTGCGGCTGCCGTGCTCACCAACGCCCTGGCCGCGGAGTACGTCCCCTTCATCGTGCTCCTGTTCGCGCTCTATTGTGTCACCGGCGGCGTGCGGATCGAGGGGGATCTCGCCGCCACGCCGACGACGAACGCCGCCTTCATCGCCGCCGGCGGCCTGGCCGCGAGCTTCATCGGCACCACGGGCGCGGCGATGCTGCTGATTCGGCCGCTGCTGGAGACCAACCGCGAGCGGCGGCTCGTCGCCCACACGGTGGTGTTCTTCATCTTCGTCGTCTGCAACTGCGGCGGCCTGCTCCTGCCGATCGGTGACCCGCCGCTCTTCCTCGGCTACCTGGAGGGGGTCGACTTCCTGTGGACGCTCTCCCTCTGGAAGCCGTGGCTGCTCACCAACGGCATTCTCGTGGCGGTCTACTGGGCGTGGGACACCTTCGTCGCCCACCCCCGCGAGCAGGCCCGCGACATCATCCGCGACGAACGTCTCGCCGGGCCGCTCCGGATCGCCGGACTCTGGCCCAACGCGCTCCTCATGGCGGGCGTGATCGCGGCCGTCGCCCTCCTCGATCCATCAAAGGCCCTGCCCGGCAGCGACTGGCATCCTTGGATCTTCCTCCGCGAGGCGGTCCTGCTGGCGCTGGTGGGCTGCTCGTTGTTCTTCGGCAATCCGGAGACGCGACGGCACAACGGCTTCACCTACGGGGCGATCCTCGAAGTGGCGGCCCTGTTTCTCGGCATTTTCATCTGCATGCAGCCGGCGCTCGGCCTGCTCCACGAGCACGGGGCGAGCCTGGGGATCGACTCGCCGCGGGCCTTCTTCTGGGCCACGGGCTTCCTGTCGAGCGTGCTCGACAATGCCCCCACGTATCTCGTCTTCTTCAAGGCCGCCGGAATCGACCCGCGGGACGGTTTGCAGGGCACGGAGGCGGCCCGACTGGCCGCGGTCAGCCTCGGCGCCGTATTCTTGGGAGCGATGACGTACATCGGCAACGGGCCGAACTTCATGGTGAAGGCGATCGCCGAGCAGTCGGGAGTGAAGATGCCGAGCTTTTTCGGGTATGTGCTCTACAGTGTCGGCGTGCTCTTGCCGGTGTTCTTCGTCGTGTCCCTGCTCTTCCTGTAACCCCGGCCAGACCCGCGTGTCCTCCGTCCGCAGTTCTCGCGACACCTTCGACCTCGTCACGACCGATCGGCAGTTCCACGACCTCGTGGACCGGCTGGGCGGCGCTGCACACGTCGCCTTCGACACGGAGTTCGTCTCGGAGCACACCTACCGCAGCCAACTCTGCCTGCTCCAGGTGGCCGCCCCGGGCATGCTGGCCGTCGTCGACACGCTCGCCATCCGGGACCTCGAGCCCTTCTGGCGGCTTTTGGCCGAGCCGGGCCGCACGACCGTCGTCCATGCAGGCCGGGAGGAGATGGGTTTCATCCTCCAGGCGATCGGCACGCGGCCGGCAACGCTGTTCGACGTCCAGGTGGCGGCCGGCCTGGTCGATCACGACTATCCCGCCGGCTACGCCTCGATCGTCCGCCGTTTCCTCGGGCAGGCCACCGGCAAGGGTGAGACGCGGACCGACTGGCGTCAGCGGCCGCTGACGCAGGCCCAGTTGCAGTACGCGGCCGACGACGTCCGGCACCTCGAGGAACTCTGGCAGCGACTGGGAAACCAGCTCGCCGCGCTCGGCCGCACGGGCTGGATGGCGGAGGAGATGGCGGCCTGGCAGGACGACGTCGAGGAGTCGTTCGTCCGCAAGCGCTGGCGCCGGGTGGCGGGACTCAACGGCCTCTCGCGCCGGGAACTGGCGATCGCCCGCGAGCTCTGGCACTGGCGCGACTCCGTCGCCGCCGAGCGGGACATGCCGCCGCGCCGCGTGCTTCGCGACGACCTGCTCGTCGAACTCTGCAAGCGCAAGAGCCCCGATCCGCAGCAAATATCGGCGATCCGCGGCATGCAGCGGTCCGACCTGCGGCACATCCTCAAGGGGATTGCGGCGGCGATCGCCCGCGGCCTTGACCTGCCGGAGGCCGAGTGCCCCGGCGGGGAGCGGCACCGGGCGCCGCCTCCACAGCTCGCGGTGCTCGGCCAGTTTCTCGCCACGGCGATCGCGGGGGCCTGCCGGCAGATGCAACTGGCCCCGGCGCTCGTCGGCACCGCCTCGGACATGCGCGATCTTCTGGCCCACAAACTGGGCCATTTCGACGGCGACCGACCGCCGCTGCTGGCGACGGGCTGGCGGGCCGAAGCGGTGGGTTCGATCGTGGACGACCTGCTCGCCGGCCGGGCCAGCCTGCGGATCGGCGATGTCCGAGCGCACGACCCGCTCGTCATCGACCGCGATGGCCGCCGCTGAAGGAGCAGCCACGTCCGAGTCTCCGCAGCCCAGACCGGAGCAATCACCGTGCGGCGGACGTGGGCCTCGTCAGAGGTCTGCGATCCGGCCTGTACTGTCGCCGAACCGCTCGACCTTGGCCCCGAAGTGGTCGAGCATCGTGAGCCAGAGGTTGGCCAACGGCGTCTCCTCCGGCACCCGCACGTGCCGCCCCGGATGGAGCGCGCCACCGCAGCGGCCGGCGAGCAGTACCGGCAGGTTGCTCTTGCTGTGCAGGCCACCGTGGCTCATGTTCGAGCCGTACACGATCATGCAGTTGTCGAGGAGCGAGCCCTCCCCTTCCCGGGTCTCCTTGAGCCGCCGCAGCAGGTAGGCCGCCTGCTCCGCCATGTGGACGTTGATCTTCGCGCAGGGCTCCGTCTTCCCGCAATTGGGATCGTCCTTGCGTTGGGAGTGATGCGACACGTAATGGTGTGACTCCGTGATGCCGGCGTACGGGTAGTTGGCAGGGCTGCCCTCACCCCCGAACTGGAACGTGGCGATGCGGGTGGAATCGGTCTGAAACGCGACGACGAGCAGGTCGCAGAGCAGGCGGACGTGCTCGGCCCAATTCATCTTGCCGGGTGCCTGGTCGGGCGGATCGAACCCCGCCGGCACCGCGGGCACGGGCATCCGGCTGCTCCGTTCGATCCGCTCCTCGATGTCGCGCAGGACCGTGAAGTATTCGTCGAGTTTGTGGCGGTCGTGGCCGCCGAGCCGGCCCCGCAGACTGCCGGCCTCGTCGCGCACGAAATCGAGGATGCTCCGCCTCTCGAACGCCCGCTGGCCGCTCGCCTGCCCGCCATCGGTGGAAAACAGCCGGTCAAAGATGACACGGTGCGACCACATCGCCGGCACGGGCGTCGTGGCGTCGCTCCACGACAGGCTGGACGTGTAGGCGAGCGCGTAACCCCCCTCGCCGTTTCCCTGGGTCGGCCCGAAGTTGCCGATGGGCAACGTCGCCAGTCTCGTGCGGTCCCCCAACTGGTGTGCCGCGACCTGGTCGAGCGAGACGCCGAGGCGGAAATTCTTCTGCGTCTGCAACGGCCGAGCGCAGGTCAGATAGGCCGCGAACGAGGGGAGGTGACCGACTCCCGCGCGGCCCGGATCGTTCGCCAGGCCGGAGACGATGCTGAAGTCGTCCCGCAGGTCGGCGAACGGCTGGAGAATCCGCGGCAGTTGCTCAGGAAGCTTGCCGACGGCCTCGGGCGTCCAGTACCACATCACCTTGCCGTTCGGGGCGTAGATGTTCGCCATCCGGCGCGGCGGTACGGCGGCCTCGCCAGCCCGACCACGGAGCGGCGTCATCGCCTCCAGGAGCGGCAGGCCGATGGCCGTCCCGGCTCCCCTGAGCATGGCCCGTCGAGAGAGAGGATTTGTCATGGCTGTGTCCCCTGGGTTTCGCCCCTTCGCATCCGGAAGGGGTCACTCGTCACGATCGCGGTGATCAGCGTCTGGAACCGATGCCCGTCCTTTTCGATCTCGGCGACGATCCGATCGACGACAGCATCATCATAATAATCGAGCGGCCGACCGAGGCCGAAGGTGAGCATGTTGCGGGTCAGATTGCGGCAAAACAACTCGCGCTTGCCGGTCCGGAGAACCTGCTTGAGGCCCCCGGGACCGTCGATCTTCACCCCGCCCGGCAGTTCGCCGCTCGGGTCGATCGGCTGATCGCCGTCTTTCTCACGATAGCGGCCCAAGGCGTCGAAATTCTCGAAGGCGAACCCGAGCGGGTCCATCTTGGCATGGCAGCCCGCGCAGTTCGGATTGCTGCGGTGCCGTTCCATCTGCTGACGCAGCGTGAGCCCGGCGGCACCCTTTTGATCCTCGAGCCCGGGCGTGTTCGGCGGGGGATTTGGCGGCGGCGTGCCGAGGAGTTGCTCCAGCACCCACTGCCCGCGTTTGACGGGCGAGGTCCGCGTGGGGTGCGAGGTGACCGCGAGCACGCTCGCATGGCCGAACAGGCCGCCGCGGGGCGTGTTCTCCAGATTGACGCGCACGAACGGGTTGAAGTTGCGGGAATAGACCACCTTGCCCTCCTCTGACACCATCATTTTCGGGATGGGAGGAAAGGGTTCGCCGGGCCGGTTCACCGGCTTCGCCTTGGGGAGGGAAGAGTTTCCGTTGGTGTCGCGAATCTGGTAGTGCGCCGCCAGCCGCTGATTGAGGAACGTGAACGGGGCGTCGAGCAGATCGAGGACGCTGCGGTTCTCCCGGACGACCGCCATGAAGAACAGTTCCGTCTCCTGCAGCATGTCGAGCCGCAGGTCCGCCGTGAAGCCCGGAAACAGCGCCGGATCGGGAGCGAATTCCTGCAGGGCCCGCAGGCGGAGCCACTGCGTTGCAAAGGAGGTGAACAGGGCATTCGCCTTCGGATCGGCCACCATGCGCGAAACCTGCGCCGGGAGGTTCTCGTGCAACTTTCCCCGGGCCGCCAGGTCGAGCAGTTCCGCGTCGGGCATCGTCGACCAGATGAAGTACGAGAGCCGCGAGGCGAGTGCGTGGTCGTCGAGCGGCCGCATGGCGGCCGGCCCGCCCGCCCCGGACTCGCACTCGGCCCGATAGAGAAACTTGGGCGAGCAGAGCACCGCCCGCATGGCCACGGCGACCCGTTGATCCCACGGCATCGGGCTTTTCTCGGCCGCGGCCAGGATTGCCTCCGGCTGCCCGACGACTCCGACTTTCCGGCACCGCTCCAGGAATGCGTCCTCGGGAATGAAATGCTCCGCCACCATCGATGCGAGTTTGCCGGCATTGGCGAGTTTCTGCGCCTGCAGGACTTTCACCCCCTCGGCCGTCAGCCGATACCATGAGATTTTCTCGGCCTCGGCCACGATCCGCGCGAGCTGCTCGACTTCCTGCCGCGTGGCCGGCCGCCGGTAGGCACGGGTCGCGAACCGTTCGAGCACGAACCGGGTCTTCGCCTCCCCTTCCAGCGATTCCGCACCGCCGAGCAGGATCTCCTCCGCCGCGGGGATGCGCGGGCTGACGATAGAGACGCTCTCCAGGATGATCCCGCGCCGGTTCCGGGGGTCGGCCGGATCGACGTGCGGGTTGAGGAGGGCGATGGCGACTTCCATGCCGCCCGGCTTCATCCGCGTGCTGAAGGAGTGATCCTCCATCGCATCGCTACACGCTCCCGATGCGACGTCGACACCGTTGACACGAACGACGAACTTCGCCTGTTCCCCGTCGACCGGCCAGCCCCGCATCCGGACGATGATCTTGAATTCACCGGGACTGATGACGTCGTCGAAGATCTTCCTGATGGGCGCGTCGACAGTGAGGAACCGCACGTCCTTCGACAGGTCCGGCGGCAGCCGGTCGGCCGGGGGAATTTCCTTGCCTTTCGCATCGACGGCCAGCCGGCCCGGGGGATCGAAACTTTTGCCAAGGGGTTTGGCCCCCTCCCAGCGGCCGCCTCCGTTGATTCGCTGCCTCTTCGGCTCCGGTCGCGGCGGCGGAACGAGGGCGTCCTTCATGATCGCATCCGCGGCGTACATGTACCGATCGAACTGCAGCGGCGTGAGCATCAGGACTTCGCCAATGCAGTCGTAACCGTGACCGACCTGGTCGGCCGGAAAATCCTCGCCGAGTGGTATGACCACTCCCGTCAGGTCGCGGATCGTGTTGACGTATTCCGTCTTGCTCAGGCGGCGCAGCGTCACGACTCCGGGATCGGGCTTGGCAGACCGGCTGAGCCTGGCGAACAGGTCGCGAACGGCCGTCCCGAACCGCTCCACTTCCTTCGCATCCGGCTTCGGCCGGCCCTCCGGCGGCATCGCACCACTGGAAACCTGTTCGACCGCGTGGAACCACGTGGCCCGCTCCTTGGCCAGTGCCGTCTCATCTTTGACCGCAAGGAGAGACACGCCCCCCTCCGGCTCCTCGCCGCCGTGGCAGCGGAGGCAATGTTTCTCGACGAAGGCGGCCACGAACCGCCCGTCCGCCGAAAGTTCCTCGGCCGGTGCCGTACCCACGGCCAGGCAGAGCATCAGTCCGAGACAACTACCGAAACGGACCATGGTTCGCGTCCCACGGGAGGCCAAAACATCCGCGGCCGACTCGAGAACCATGCCGCGAACGAATCTTCAGGAACACTTTCCAGCAACCGTGCATCATAGCATATCCAGATTCTTTTCGACGGAAATTCAGCGTAAATCCGCAAAATTTCATGCCGAATCGCGAAACTTCCCGCGAATGAACCGTCGCCACACCATGACCTGCCGGCGGGCCGGCTGGGATAGGCGGCCGAGGCAGCACGAAAAAGGAAGCGGTTCTCGCAAGCCCCTGGCCGCCGGCCCGGAGCAAACGGCCGGCACGCTCGCCGGGGGCAACCACGGGAAACTGGTGCTCGTCAAGTAGCTGGCCCGCGACTGCGAGGTGCTGATCTTCGACGAGCCCCCCGCGGAAAACCTCGTCAACGTCGCCAACCATATCACCGTCATCGCCGTCGTGGCCATCGGCATGAAGATGGTCATCATCGCCGTCATCCAGAACGGCCTGAACCTGACCATCGTGGAACGTTACACGCAGAAGGTCGTGTTCGGCCTCGTGATCGTCGGGGCCGTCCTGCTCGATCGCGTCCGGCACCGCGCTTGACCCCGGCCTCACAGCCGCTTGCCGCGCCGCGCCGCTGCCGTTATCGTGTCCGCGGCTGTCGGCTTTTCCGAATCTGAGGATCGCTCGTGAGCTACGTCGCCGCCCCCGGCCGCTACGATTCCCTCCCCTATCGGACCTGCGGCCGCAGCGGCCTGCGGCTGCCGGAGATCACGCTCGGCCTGTGGCACAACTTCGGCGACGCGACGCCGCTGGAGACGCAGCGGGCGATGCTGCGAACAGCGTTCGATCTCGGCATCACCCACTTCGACCTCGCCAACAACTACGGCCCCCCGTTCGGGAGCACCGAGAGCAACTTCGGCACCCACATGCGGCGCGACTTCCGCCCCTACCGCGACGAGCTCCTGATCTCGTCGAAGGCCGGCTGGGACATGTGGCCGGGCCCGTACGGCCAGGGGGGCGGCTGCCGCAAGTACGTCCTCGCCAGCCTCGACCAGAGCCTCGCCCGCATGGGGCTCGACTACGTCGACATCTTCTATTCGCACCGCTTCGACCCCGACACGCCCCTCGAGGAGACGATGGGGGCGCTGGAGACGGCCGTGCGACAAGGCAAGGCCCTGTACGTCGGGATCTCCAGCTACTCCGCCGGCAAGACCCGGGAGGCGGCCGCCATCCTGCGGCAAATGGGCGTGCCCCTGCTCATCCATCAGCCCTCCTACAGCATGCTCAACCGCTGGGTGGAGCCGGAACTTCTCGACACGCTCCGCGCCGAGGGGGTCGGCTGCATCGCCTTCAGCCCGCTCGCCCAGGGCCTGCTCACCGACAAGTATCTCTCCGGCGTCCCCGCCGACGCCCGCATCAACCGCCCCGGCGGCGGGTCGCTGAAGCGGGAGCACCTGAACGAGACGAACCTGGCGCATGTCCGTGCCCTCAACGACATCGCCCGGGCCCGCGGCCAGTCGCTGGCGCAGATGGCGGTCGCCTGGGTGCTGCGACATGCCGAGGTGACGTCGGCGCTGATCGGCGCGAGCCGGCCCGAGCAGATCCGTGAACTGGTGGCCGCCACCGAGAAGACGACCTTCACGGCCGACGAGCTGCGGGCGATCGACGAGCATGCGGTGGACGGCGGCATCAACCTCTGGCTCAAGCCCTCGACCGACCAGCGGCCGTAGCCCGGCCGCGTGCTAGACGGCCTCTGTCCACGGGTCCACCGTTCATGTCCATCCGGCCCGCCGGCATGCCACCTGCTTCCCGTGCGACTGATGCGCGGACGAATGGCCAGATCGTGTCGAGACAACCGCTTTCTTGGACGCGGGAGCGGCGCACGCCGATCCCCACGTCGAGCCGGCTGCTGCGGAGGCGAACCCGCCGGCTCCTCGCCGCAACGTTGCTCGGTGACGCGGTCGTGGCATGCCTGATGTATCGGGTCCTGCACGGTCGACAGTGAATGCCGAACGTGTCGCTCAGCGGGAGGCCCTATCGAGCCTCCGCCGACGCGGGCCGCAGGGCATCGCGTCGAAAATCGCAGAACCATGAGTGGTTTGCCGACGGCGATGCCCCGCGAACCTGCGGCAGACATGAAAACGGAGGGCACGGGATTCGAACCCGCAACCCCTTTCGGGGCATCTGATTTCGAGTCAGACCGCTAGCCGTTCGCTTACCCTCCGCGACAGAGTCTAGGGCCAGCCCGCCCCAGCCTCAAGATCACGGCGTGCCGGCCGTGCCGCCTGTGACGCCTTTCACGAATGAACGCGGCGTGCCGACCGCGGCATCCCGTGCCGAAGGCGACAGCCGGCCCTCGGTCCGCTCGCCGCTGCGGCGGCATCCTGCCGATGCTCCCGCTAGAGCGGAATCACAGACGCCTTGGCCGGCCGTCGCGGGTCCGCGAGGAGTGCTCCAACGATGGCGAAGGAAACCTGGCGGCTCGTGACACGTGGCAGGGACGGGGAACTAGTCATCCACGACTTCGATTCCGCGGAAGGCATCTTGCGGTCGCACCTGCAGGTCGGCAGCGACGACTGCAGCACCGACCTCGACCTGCGCGGAGCGCCCGTGTTTCGCTCCCTGGTCGGACCGATGCCCGAGGGCCGGACCATCATCCGCTACGAGACGCCCGAGGTCTTCGAGGCCCTGACCAAGGAATGGGCCACGCCGCGTCCACCGCGGCGCCGCTCGCGAAAGCCGGCGACGCCGGCCGCCGCGCAGGAGGCGACCCCGGAAGCCGGCCATGCCTGACACCGTCTTCAGCCGCATCATCCGCGGCGCGATCCCCGCGCGGATCGAGCATGACGACGACCGCTGCCTGGCGTTCCACGACGTCGCACCGCAGGCGCCCGTCCACGTGCTCGTGATCCCCAAGCGGCCGATCCCGTCGCTGGCCGAGGCGACCGCCGCCGACGCCGACCTGCTCGGCCACCTCGTCGTCGTCGCCACGCAGCTGGCGCGGAAACTCGGCCTCGATCGCGGCTACCGGCTGGTCGTCAACTGCGGTCCCGACGGCGGCCAGTCGGTCGATCACCTGCACGTTCACCTGCTCGGTGGACGGCGGCTCGGCTGGCCGCCAGGCTGACCGGCAGTGGTTTCCAGCGCGAAACGCATCCCACGGCCGGCGTCGGTCAGCGCCACCAGCCGCGCAGGCGGTCGAACATCCCGGCCGGCTGTGACGGCGGGTGCTGTTTGGTCTGTGGCTGCGCCTGCTGCTGCTCGTGCTGCGGCAGATCGGGCTGCGGAACCTCCGCCACCCGCTGCACGTCAGCCGCGGCGACGAACTCGCCGAGGAATCGGGGCCAATAGCCGTCGAGATCAACCACGCAGCGGCCGATGTCGCCGACGGCGGCAGCCCGCTCCAGTTCGCCGATCAGCTTGGACAACTGAACCCGTTGTGGCTCCTCGAAGGCAAGGTCGAAGACGCGGACTTCGTCGATCTGCACCGCACCCGGACCGAGAAGATCGAACCGCACCCGCAGGGACTCGAGGCCCACGGTCGGCAGGTCTTCCACGGGGAGCACGAACCGGGCCCACTCGCCGGTCAGCGGCCGTCCACCGGTGAGCCCGCCCACGGCGGCGTACCGATAGTACTCGCGGTCGTCGAGCATGCCCTCCAGCGCGACGCGCAGCGGCGGTTGTGCGTCCCCATGCGACACGCGCAGCCTGACGGCGATGCTCAGTCGCCCCGTGGCGGGAGCCGGAAACGGGTTGCTGCGCAGCGTCGACAGGCCGTGCACCGACGAGAACACGATGCCACGTCCGGGACGCTGTCCCGCGACCGCCCCCGCGCCCGGCACGAACGCCAGACCGCCACGCCGCGGCTCGACGAGTTCCCAGCCGGCGATCGCGGCCGCCCGCTGCGGCTCCTCGACGCCGATTTCGAAGTCCGGATTGTCGAGGACGTCGAGCGGCGCCGGCATCTCCAGCACCCTGCGGCGCCGGCGCAGATCCTCGATCCCAGCCGTCACCTCCCGCCGCACCCGCTCGTCGTGCTCGATCCTGGGCGGCGTCCCATCGAGGCCGCCGTCGATCGCGAACGTCCGCATGCCCCAGGCCTCGATCGGGAGCGTGGCGACGCCGTCGATCACCGGAATCGGCGCTGCCTGCGGATCGTCGAGGGGACGGACCGCGGTGGAACGCGACGCCAGCAGGAGGCGGGCCGGCGCGGCCGCCGCGTTGACGGCGTGGAGCACCAGGCCGGCGTCGCCTTGCAAGCCGCGCAGCACCACCGGACCGGCGGCGGAACCGATCCGCTCGAGCCGGCTCGCCGGCAGCGTCGCAAATGCCCGCCGGGCGGAATCGACGGCGGCAGGCATCTCGAGAGCGAGCCGCATGTCGAAGACCGATTCCGCATCGGCCACCGCGACCGCCTCGGTGAGCGCCCGCCGCCCTGCGTCGCCGGCCGGCGGGGCGTGCATCGGGCACTCCTCGGCCGGACCGCCGGCGAACGGCCCGTGCCGGGCCGCACGTCGCAGGTCGATGCCGACCGGCTGCTCGATGATCGCGACGCTGCGGCGCCGCGCCAGCGTCGCAGCCCTGACGAGCGGTGCGGCCCCGTTCACCGCCGCGAGCAGTCCGCGATCGACCCGCTCACCGGCCGCCCCGTGCAGGTGCGGCGACACGTAGACCACGCGTTGATCGATCGTGCTCCGCGCCGGATCGAGTCCGATCTCCAACAGGATGTCGTCGGCGGCGGGCTTGGCGGCAAGCTGCGGGCGGAACCGGGCCGCGAGATCCCCCTGCGCGAACAACGTCGTCGGCGCGAGGTACAGGCTCCAGCGCGGGTCGTGCTCCGCGAGCAGCCCGGCCAGCCGACGATGAAATGCCGCCAGTTCATCGGCCCGCCATGCCAGCCACGGATCGCGAAGCGGCCCCTCGACCATCTCTGCCCGCACCGCGAACCGGTCGGCTCCCTGCGCCTGATCGCCGACGCCGATGGAACGCAGAAACCTTTCGAACGTGGCGTCGTCGAGCCCCCAGGCGACTCCCGGCAGGTGCAGCCAGCCGTCGTGGGGCAGGAGCAGAGCCACGCCGTCCACCAGCGGCCGACCACGCAGCCGCCCGGCGAGGTCGCGGACGTGCTCCTCCACGGCGGCTTGCACGCGGGGATCGAGCAGGTTGTAGTGGGGCGTTCCGTCCGGGTGACGCCGGGGTCGGCCGTCGCGCCCGACACACACGACGCCGTCGCCGCGGCCGCCGCGCACCGCCGCTTCCAGATCCGGCAGCGGCGCGTCGAACGACATCGCCGCCACGAGCCGCAGGCCTTCGCTGGCCTGGACGCGGCAGACCGCCTCGAGAATGTCCCGCGGCGCGGCCGCGAGCCCCGACTCGTCCGGGCCGCTTCCCCAGCGCGGCGCGTGCCGGGTGAGCCGCGACGGCCAGGCCGCGGCGCCATCGGCAAACACGGTCACCATCGCTCCGGCCGCACGCCGGGCACCGAGCAGGTCGGCGGCGTGGCGGATGCCTGACACGTGGGTCGACCAGTCGGAGAACGGTTTTCCTCCAGCCTGCCCGACCCGCTCGTGCCCACCGAAACGCCAGAACTCCGGCCGCGGCACCAGGGCATACACCGGCCGCCCCGCAGCCGGGCGATCGGAATCGACGAACGGCAGGCGTGCCGGCCCGGCAAGGATCCGCACCTTGCCGAAGATGGCGGATCGCCGCACCGACGGATTCGAGATCACCACCAGCGGATGCTTGGTGGTCGGCCAGAAGACGAACCGGTGGCAGCCGGCAGTGGCCGGGCCCGGCCGGCCGCCTTCCACCTCGAAGCCGCCGGCGTGTCGGCACTGGACCGCCGTGCCGGCAGCGTCCGCTTCGAGCACGGTCACACCAAAGACCGCCTCCTGGCCCGATGGGAAATCGATCTCCACGGCCAGGGGCATACCGGGCTGCACGGCGGCAACGACGATGCCCTCCCACGAAGGCTGCCCCGGCGTCGCCGGAGGCAGTCGGAGCATCGGCCCGAGAGGATGCGGCTCGACGGTGGAGTGGCCGCTGGCGAGGAGACCGCTCAACCGCGGCACGAGCGCCTGGACCGAGCCGGCCATCTGCGGCATGCGTGGCAACTGCACGCTGGGCAACGGCAGTTCCGGCAGCGGGATGGTCGGCAGTTCGGGAAGCGACACCTGCGGCAGGCCGACCCCGGGCAGCCGCCGGAGCCGCTCGTGCAGCCGCGGGCTGCCCGGATCGACTTCGTGGACGAGCTTCCATTCATCGGCGGGCCGACCGCCCAGGGGCCGGTCCTCGATCGCCACCAATTGGATCGTCCGCGTGGCGAGGGGCCGCGCCCAGCGGAGCCCACCGCGTTCCAGTGCCTCGATCTCGACGTCGTACACTCCCTCGCACGGCGGCAGGGTGACGTCGATCGACACCGGCTGGAGAGCCTGCGGTCCGCCGGCACCGCTGGCGGCCGACCTTGACGCGACAGGCTGCAGGCCCATCGTCTGGGAGGCGATCACGTCCCCCTGCGGCATCGACCGCAACCGCAGTCGAAGTTCCACGGCCGACTGGTGGTCCGGCTTCAGAAACAGCAGCGGGGCGACCCGGATCCGCACCTGGCTTCCCGGCCGACGGATCGACGGATCGGATGCAGACGGTTCGATCCGCCCGTCCTCGGCCTCGACGACGACTGCGAGCGCATCGCCGGGAGCCGGACGGACGGTGAGCCGGTTGCCCTCCCCATCGAGCGGCTTTTGCAGCGGGGCCGAGAGCAGGTCGGCCACGTCGACCTCGGTCACGACGGAGGGTCGAGTTCCCACAGCCGCTTCCAACTCGACCCGCAGCCGCCGGCCCCGCCAGTCGTCGAGGACCAGTTCCACGCCGTTGACCGACACGGGCCGTGGCTCGTGCACGACGATCTCTCCCCGCTCTTCGTGCACCAGTGCCGCGGCGTCACGGTCGGAGCAAAGCGTCCGCCACTCGGCGACCGCCGGCGTTGCGTTCGCGGCGTCGCCGCCGACCAAGGCGATCCGGCCTGCCCAGGCGCGGGGAGTGCCTCCGCCCCACTGCACGCGGAGAGTCACGGGCCGGGCGGACGCCGGCCGCCCGGGCTCGGGACTCCGTGCGGCCTCGGGGACACGTGCCGGTTCCGGGACAGGCAGCGGCAAATCGCGACCGGCCACGGGAGCGCAGCACGCCATCCACAGCGGCACGAGCGCGACGCGAGCGCAGACCCGGATCACAAAGACCATCACGGACTCGTTGTGGTGGACCGCGGCCGGAAGCCGACGGGGGCCGCGGATGGTAGCGGCACCGGGGAGACATGCAAAGCGAGTTTCGCCGCGGAAAACTGGCGAACCGAGGCAGCCCGGGGGCGTCCCGGAGCGTGACATACGTGAAATCTGGACGTATCGTATAATTTACGGTAGTCCGGTTCCGCAGGGTCCGATGGACCGGAGAGTGTGCTTTGCCCGGGCGCAGGTTCCGTTTCCAGCGGTAACGCGGCCGGCGTCAAGGAGATGCAGCCATGCAGTCGCCGCGGTTGGCGTGTATTTTCGGCCTGAGCCTTGCCCTGTGCGGCTTCGCCGCCCCGGCCGCGCCGCCCGAAACGAGCACGATCAAGGAGTTGTCCCGAGCGCAGGCGAAGCGGCTGGTAAAGGACTCGGCGGGAGGATTATCGCTCGACTCCGTGACGTCGCTCGCCGCCGAAACGGCCGGAGAACTTGCCCGCTACGAGGGCTGGCTCTCCCTCAACGGCCTGACGTCGCTCTCCGACGAAACTGCCGCTGCACTGGGCGGCCATAAAGGCTTCCTGGTTCTCGACGGTCTGACATCGCTCTCGGAAACGGCCGCGGCCTCACTCGCCAAGCACGGCGGCTTTCTGTCGCTCAACGGGATCACGACGCTCTCCGACGAGGCTGCCCGACCGCTGCTCACGACCGGCGGTGCGGATGGGGTGGGGAAAAGCCCAGGGGGACTGTCGCTGCGTGGGCTCACGACGCTTTCGCCGGAGGCGGCCAAGGCTCTGGCGGCCCGCAAGCGGTCCGGGGTCGTGATCAGCGGCCTGACGGCACTGACGCCGGAGGTGGCGACGATTCTGGCGGGCGTTCCCCCGGCCATATGGAACGGCGACCTTTTCAAGCTGAAGACGGTTTCGGACGAAGTGGCCGTGACGCTGGGAAAACGCCCGGGCCGCCTGTCCCTGCCAGCCTTGAGGGACTGCTCCCCGGCGGCCGTCACCGCCCTGGCGGGGAAAGTAGACGGGATGCTTCCCGCGGTGCGATCGCTGAACGCGGAGGCGGCGGCGCTGCTGGTGAAATCGGGCCAGCGGCCGATCAACCTCGACGGCCTGGAGGAACTCTCCGAAGACGTCGTCCGCATCCTCGTGACGAACAAGGGAGAGCTTCGGCTCAACGGGCTCAAGACGCTCTCCGCGGCCGTGGCGGGCGAGTTGTCCAAGCACAACACTGACGTCTGGCTCAACGGCCTCGGCGAGATCTCGGCGGAAGTGGCGGGAAAACTCGCGTCGGGGCCCGGTGACAAGCCCACTCGTCCCCGGGTCCACCTCGACGGCCTGACGAAGGTTTCGGATGAAACCGTCGAAATCCTCGCCGCGTGGCCCAAGTGGGCCGGCCGCCTGCCACGGCTTCAAGGACTGTCGGAAAAAGCTGCGGCCGCACTCGCCAAGAGCCGCACCTGGGATGGGCGACTTCCCGCCCTGACGTCGCTTTCCGCCGCGGCGGCACGGCTGCTTGCGGCACGCGACGGCAACCTCGAACTCGACGGCCTCGGCGATCTTCACGACGACGTCGCGACCGCGCTCGCCGGCCACCGTGGTGGCACGCTCTCGCTCGACGGCCTGAAGACGATTTCCGACGCGGCGGCCGCGGCGCTCGCGGCCCAGCGGGGGGGGCTTTCGCTCAAGGGGTTGACGTCGCTCTCCGATGCCGCAGCGCGGTCGCTCGCGAACCACAAGGGGGGCACGTTCACGATGACGCTCACGGTCGACGAGCAGGAGCGTGCCGTCGAGTTTCCGAAGGAGGGATGGCTCTGGCTCGACGGCCTGACGACCGTCTCGCCGGCGGCCGCACGCGCGTTCGCGGCCGCCGCAGGAACCGTCTCCCTCGGCGGCCTGAAGCCCGCCGCGGACGAGACGAACGCCATCCTCCGTTCCAGCCTTCGCATCAGGCTGCCCGACGCCGTGCGCAGGGTCGCTGCCGCCGGCACGGCGGTGGCGGCGGCCGATGAAAAGTTCGTCCACGCATTCTTGGGCAGGCACTGCGGGGAGTGCCATGGCGAGGACGCGGAGAAACTGGAGGGGGAGTTCGCGATCGACAATCCCTGGCCGTCGATGGGCGGCATCGCCGGCCGCGTCGCCTATGCCTCGATCGTGGAACGGCTGCGCAGCGACGACATGCCGCCGCCGCAGGTCAAACAGCGGCCCGACCCGGGCGAGTCTGCCCGGGTGATCGGCTGGATTCTCGGCCAGCTCGACACGCCGCTCCCGGGTCCGGCTGTTCCCTACGCGGTGAAGGACAGACCGGTCGATGGCAACAGGCTGCCGCATGCGATCCTCTTCGGCGGCCCGCGTGGACCGAGCGTCCCCCCGCCCTCCAGGCTCTGGCGACTCTCGCCGGACGCCTATCGCAACTGGGTCAACAACTTCAAGGGCAGCCAGGTCAACCAGCAGCCCTTCGGACTGATCATGGAGCCCGGATTCAAGGACTTCGCCGCCCTCTACTCGCCCGACGAAGGGGCCTCCGGCCTGCTGCTCACCAATGCAGAACTGCTCGTCGACACCCAGTCGAAGCCGTATGTTCTCGTCAACACCAAGGAAAAGCCGCCGGCCGGCAAACAGGTCCTGTGGCCGGGCGACGACCGGCTCAAGGCCTGTTCGCCCGCCGAGAAGAAACTCCTCGAGGATGGTCTGCGCGTGACCAGCGCGGGCCCGTTCACGGCGATCATGCACCCGCACGTGGCGGCCACGCGGGCGGAACTCGAGGCCGCCATCTCGCAGCAGTTCAGGACGGCCATCGCCCGGGGGCCCGTGCCGGCGGAAGTCGAGAGCCTGGTCAAACTCTACGAGACGGTGGCCCGGGAAGGCGACCACCGCCTGGCCGGCAGGACGATCTTGATGGCCCCGCTGATGTCGCCGGAGGCTGTGCTGCGGTTCGAAATCGGCACGGGCGTCGAGGTTCGCCCGGGCGTGCGCATGCTGGCGCCGCGCGAGGTTGCTCAGGCCGTCAGCCTGACGCTCGGCAACACGATGATCCCGAGCCTTTTCCAGGCGGCCGATGGCGGGGGCCTCCGGACCCGCGACGACGTCGCCGTCCACGTCCGCCGCCTGCTCGACGGCCAGGGGACCACCGAACCGCGGGTTCTCCGCTTCTTTCGGGAGTACTTCGGCTATGACCGGGCCCCCGACGTCTTCAAGGATCCGCTCCCGGTGCACTTCGCCAGCCGGGGGATGGGTTTCAAACCCGGCGTCATGGTCCTGGACTGCGACGCCCGGGTGTTCGCCGCCTTGAGCGCTGACAAGCAGGTCCTGAAGACATTGCTGGCCGGGGAAGACGTCGTGAGCCATGGCGGCGAGACCCAGGCACAGGCGCTGAGGATGGCAATGGAAGAACCGTTCCGCGCGATCCCGCCCCAGGCGATCCGGGTCAGGAAAGGTCCCGTCGAAGACCGCGTCGGCCTGCTCATGTCACCGGCCTGGCTCGTCGCCTGGTCGACGAACTTCCACAACGATCCCGTGCGGCGCGGCCGCTGGATCCGGGAGCAACTCCTCGGCGGCCGGGTGCCGGACCTGCCGATCAATGCCGCGGCGATGATTCCAGAAGACCATCAGCGGACGCTCCGGGAGCGGCAGGCGGTCACGCGGGATGCGAAATGCTGGAAGTGCCATCACCGCATGGACGACCTGGGACTGCCCTTCGAAGCGTTCACCCATTACGGGCACGCGCAGGACGGAGAGGAGGTCGTCGTCTCCGGGGCCGCAGGCGGGTCGGGCGACAAGAAGAAAGAGGTGAAAATCTTCCGTTCCGCGCCGCTCGACACCACCGGCGTGATTGCCCACAGCGGCGATCCGGGGCTCGACGGCCCGGTGAGTGACGCACCGGAGATGCTCCGCCGGCTGGCTGCTTCCGACCGCGTTCGGCAGGTCTTCGTCCGACACGCGTTCCGGTTCTTCATGGGCCGCAACGAAACCCCCGGAGACGCCCCGTCGCTCCAGGAAGCCGATCGCGCCTACGTCGAGAGTGACGGCAGTTTCAAGGAACTGATCGTGTCGCTGCTTTCGTCGGAAGCATTCCTGTACCGCACCATTGCCCCTCCCGAGACGAAGACCGCCGCGCGTTGACCGCTCGTCGGCCGGCCGGCGGGAGTCGCCTGGCTGAACCGCCGTACGCGACGGTACGCCCGATCAGATACTACGTTCTTCAGGTACCCGCTGAGGTCGTGACACGGTGAACCGGGTATCGAAGCCATCGTGGCATCGGCGTTTGACGCCGCGGATGCTCGCCCTGATCACCGCGGCGGCCTCGTCCTGGCTCCAAGCCGCCGACCCCCTGGTGGAACGCGACAAGGCCGCGGTCGCCGCCGTCACCGCCCGCTGCCTGGCCTGTCACTCCTCCGCCAAGCGGGAGGGGGACGTCGACCTCGAGCAGCCGCTTGCCGGGGCCGCCGCCGCCGCCAAGGCCGACCCCGACCTCTGGGACCGCGTGCTCGACAACATCGAAAGCGGCGAGATGCCGCCGAAAGAAGCCGCTCCGCTCACGGAGCAGGAGAAGTCGGACGTCCGCGACTGGGCGCAGCGGACGCTCGACGCCATCGCGATCCGCACGGCCGGCGACCCCGGCCCGGTGTCGTTGCGCCGGCTCTCCACCATGGAATACACCTACACGGTCCGCGACCTGACCGGCGTCGAGTCGCTCGACCCGGTACGCGGACTGCGGGCCCAGCAGCAGGGTTCGACGAACCAGGCCGCGGCCCAGGGGGGAATGTCGGAGGCGCTCCTGGCCAAGTACCTCGAGGCCGCCCGCGAGGTCGCGAGCCATGCGGCGCTCTATCCGGACGGGATCACGTTTGCCCCATCGATCCACCGCCAGGACCAGGTCGACGAACTGCTGACGAGGATCCGGCGATTCTACGGCCGCTTCACCGGCGACCCCGATACGGTCGTCAGTCCCCAGGGCAATCGCATCTTCTGAGAGCGGCACAAGTATTGCGGTGAGTCGTCGAAAGGCAAGCGGGCGGCGGTGGCCGCACGCCACCTGGCCTTTGTCATGGAGGACGACTTGTGATTGTTTCAAC
>Ga0315907_10001378_pt1 | contig 32878 bp, 35 predicted proteins | sample LakEriMetagenome_3_FD_203525 | JGI IMG/M metagenome (GOLD analysis project Ga0315907, IMG submission 203525) | Freshwater fungal communities from buoy surface, Lake Erie, Ohio, United States - Buoy 12 MA123 | ecosystem: Environmental > Aquatic > Freshwater > Lake > Lake biofilm | place: USA...
GGCGTAGTTGTACAAGTCAATTTATTTTGCAATGCTTTTAATAATGACATAAAATCCCAAACGGCATAAATATGATTTTCTAAAAAGCAATGTAAGTCGTCAATCGTTTTTACTTTGTTGTATAACGAATGACTTAATAATTGTTCTTTTTGATTTTGTATGGAACGATTGATTTGTTCAATTCTCATGTGTTATATTTTTTGTAAAATTATAAAAGCTCCTCCAAACAGAGAAGCTTTTTATATCAATTTTATCTATTGTTTAATTACTTAAACGCAGGGAAACCAGTTACATCCATACCTGTAATTAACAAGTGAATGTCGTGTGTTCCTTCATATGTCACCACCGATTCTAAATTCATCATGTGTCTCATGATTGAATATTCACCTGTAATTCCCATTCCGCCTAGCATTTGACGAGCATCGCGTGCAATGGTTAATGCCATATCAACGTTGTTTCTTTTCGCCATCGAAATTTGAGCTGTAGTAGCTTTTCCTTCGTTTCTTAAAACCCCAAGTCTCCAGGTTAACAATTGCGCTTTGGTGATTTCAGTAATCATTTCGGCTAATTTCTTTTGTTGCAATTGTGTAGCACCAATAGGTTTGTCAAACTGAATACGTTCTTTTGAATAACGTAAAGCAGTGTCATAACAATCCATTGCGGCACCAATAGCGCCCCAAGCAATTCCATAACGTGCGGAGTCTAAACATCCTAACGGCGCTCCTAATCCAGATTTGTTTGGTAAAAAATTCTCTTTTGGAACTTTTACATTATCAAAAATAAGTTCTCCAGTAGCTGAAGCTCTTAATGACCATTTATTGTGTGTTTCTGGAGTGGTAAACCCTTCCATTCCTCTTTCTACGATTAATCCGTGAATTCTTCCTTCTTCATTTTTTGCCCAAACTACTGCAATATCAGCAAAAGGCGCATTTGAAATCCACATTTTTGCCCCATTTAAAAGATAATGATCGCCCATGTCTTTAAAATTAGAGGTCATTCCACCTGGATTTGAACCGTGATCAGGCTCGGTTAATCCAAAACAACCAATGAATTCTCCAGTGGCTAATTTTGGTAAATATTTCATACGTTGTTCTTCGTTTCCATATTTCCAAATAGGATACATTACTAATGAAGATTGCACAGAAGAAGTTGAACGAACGCCCGAATCTCCTCTTTCAATTTCTTGCATGATTAAACCATAAGAGATTTGGTCTAATCCAGCACCGCCATATTCAACAGGAATATAAGGTCCAAAACCTCCAATTTCGCCCAAACCTTTCACAATTTGATGCGGAAATTCAGCTTTTTGTGCATACTCTTCGATAATGGGAGATACTTCTTTTTTAACCCAAGCACGTGCAGCATCACGCACCATTTTATGTTCGTCAGATAATAATTCGTCTAATAAATAATAATCTGGCGATTGAAATAAGTCTGGTCTCATAATTGATGTTTTGAAAGGAACAAAAGTAAGTAAAGATTTTTAACAAATCAATGAACGAATGTTATAATTTCCGATTACATCTTCAAATAGAACTCTTTCGTCAATTCGATGTATTCAGGGGTGTAGTGATGACGTGAAATTTCAATAGTTAGTTCGTCAATCAATGGAGTTTGTTCAATCCGTGAAAATGCCAATAAACTTCTTTTAATTTCTGAGGTTGGTGTGCCTTTTATACGTGTAATTTTAAGCGGAAATAAATCCAATTCTTTACACATTGAAACGAATTTTGCTTCTTCTATAAAAGGAATAATTACCGAAAATATTCCGTTATCCGAAAGTAATAAAGCAGCTGCTTCAATTAATTCTTCAAAAGGTAAGGCATCTTGAAATCGTGCCAAATCTCTTTGCGAATCATCGGTTTTAAAATCTTCAGCATAAAAAGGCGGATTGGAAATAATTAAATCATACTCGTCTTCAGGTTCGTCCACAAATTCATCTAAACCAGCATGAAAACAGAATAATTGATCACCCCAAGGCGAAGTTTCAAAATTTTCAACACATTGTTCATAGGCATCTTCGTCAATTTCGATAGCGTCGATTTGCGTTGCATTACTTCTTTGGGCCAACATTAAAGACAAAATTCCGGTACCAGCGCCTATATCTAAAATAGTGTTAGGATTATTAATTAATGGAGTCCATGCACCCAATAAAACGCCATCGGTGCCTATTTTCATTGCACAACGCTCTTGATTAACGTGGAATTTTTTGAAGTTAAAAATTGACATTCTTTAGAAAATTAAAACATTAAGAAATTAAGGTTCATTAAGGTTTGTAAATAGTTTTAAGAACTATAATTTTTCAACTGTAAACTGTGACTGCGACTGTAAACTATTGTAAATATAAATCAACCAAACCATCAGGTGTTTCTAAAGTAATGGTTTTGTCTTTTCGGTCTAAAGCGATAATGAAATCATCAATTAGCGGAATTAAAATTTCAGTTCCGTTTTTGTCTATTTCAAAAAGAGGTTGTGCACCGCTATCATTAATGGCTGCAATTTTTCCAATGTTACCTCTTTTGGTGTCTATCACATCAAATCCGATTACTTCGTGAAAGTAGAATTGTGTTCCTTCTAATTTTGGTAACATAGAAAGTGGAAGGTAGATTTCGCTCCCCATAATTTCGTCTGCATCTTCTTCAGTTTGAATGTCTTCAAAACGAACGCGAAGAAATTTTTCTTTATGAAGCGAACTACTTTCAATAAAAAATGGAACCAGTGTTTTGTTGAGTTCAACAAATACTGATTCCAAATTTTGATACAATTGGGGTTCATCGGTATCTAAATACGCTAATACTTCCCCTTTGAAACTAAATTTTTTTGCGATTTTACCTAAATAGAAACAATCTTCTTTACGCATGTAATCGCTTTATGATTAAGCTTCTGTTTCTTCGTTGCTTTCTTCAGCTGCAGGAGCTTCTTCAGCTACTGCTTCAACTGCTGGAGTTTCCTCAACTACAGTTTCCTCAACTACAGTTTCTTCAACTTCTGGAGCCGCTTCTTCAGTTACTGCTTCAACTTCTGGAGTTTCCTCAACTACAGTTTCAACAACATCTGCTGGAGCTTCTACTTCTGTTACTTCAGCTACTTCTTCAACTTTCGCTGCTTCAGCTTGAGCTGCAATACGTTTTGCGTTAGCTTCTTTTTCAGCTTTTAAAGCTTTTGCTTTTGCTGCTTCATCCGCTTTTGACAATCCTGCTTTTTTAGCATCAACCTTGTTTGCTTTTTCGTCTAACCAAGCTGCTAATTTAGCATCTGCTTGCTCTTGCGTTAAAGCACCTTTACGAACTCCTCCATCTAAATGGTGTTTTAATAAAGCACCTTTGTAAGATAAAATTGCTCTAGCCGTATCAGTTGGTTGAGCTCCGTTGTGTAACCATTGAACAGCACTTTCTAAGTTCAAATCAATAGTTGCTGGATTAGTGTTTGGATTGTAAGTTCCGATTTTTTCTAAGAATTTACCATCTCTTTTTGAGCGCGCATCTGCTGCAACAACCCAATAAAAAGGTTTCCCTTTTTTTCCGTGTCTTTGTAATCTAATTTTTACTGACATAATCTTGTGATTAATTTAAGGTACTCGACCTTGGTTATTTAAGGGTGCAAATATATAAAACTTTGTAATATAAATAAGCTATCTCTGAAAAAAATATTTTTTACTCTGATTTTGTGTTTGTTTGGATAAAAAACTTATTTTTGTTTCCCCAACATTTAATAAACCCTTAAAAAATGAAAAAAATTCTTTCTTTCTTTGCTATTGTTGCTTTATTTAGTGCCTGTGAGCAAGATATTCAGACCAATACTCCTGGTTTTCAAGCCAAACTTAATGATGTACAATGGAGAGCAAATAATGCAAGTGTTGCTGTCGACGCAACTGGAGGAATGATCATTACAGCGTATTCATCTTATGAAACAGTTGTTTTAAAAACTAATGCTACAAATGTTGGAACATATTTATTGGGCACACAAAATGCAAATAATTTTGCTTCATATACTTCAAATGCTGCTGGACTTCCAGATTTTTATGATACAAGTGTCGTAGAAGGACCTGCTTACAAACTTTCAAATTTATTGACTCCTGGAACAGGTTATACGACTTCAGCTGCTGCTCAAACAACTGGTGGTTCAGGGTCGGGTTTGCGACTTGCCTTAACAACTTTATCTGGATCCGTTACTAAAGTTACGGTGGTTTCTAGAGGATTAGGATATGTTGCAGGAGATATAGTAACAATTCGAGGAGGTAATAATAATGCAACAGTTCGAATAGAAAACGTGCAACAAAGTAATGGGGAAATCACCATTGAAGACATTTCAGGAGGCTTGTTTACAGGTACCTTTAAATTGAATGCTACAAATGAAGATGGTGAAGTGATTACTTTTTCAGAAGGACATTTTTATAAAATACCACTAGGACAATAATAAATTATAAAAAAATTGGGATAACCACTTGAAGAAATTTAAGTGGTTTTTTTGTTAATAACTAAAATTGCTCCTTAACGACTTAAAATGTATTTTTGATAAATCTCAAATTCGTATTGTTAAGCATTAGAATTTGAATTTTTGAACTTGGAATTTTACCACTATGTATTTAATTTTCGATACCGAAACAACCGGATTACCTAGAAGTTGGTCAGCACCTATTACCGATACTGATAATTGGCCTCGTTGTATTCAAATAGCTTGGCAGTTGCACGATGAGATGGGAAATTTAATCGAGCACCAAGATTATTTAGTAAAGCCAGAAGGGTTTAATATTCCGTATGATGCCGAGAGAATTCATGGTATTTCTACCGAATTGGCAATGGAACAAGGGATTTTGTTATCGGAAGTTTTAGAACAGTTTAATATTGCACTTTCTAAAACTAAATTTATTGTTGGGCAAAATGTAGGATTTGATGTCAATATCATGGGATGTGAATTCCATCGAATGAACATTGGTTCAGATTTATCAAAAATGCCTGTTTTAGATACGTGTACTGAAATTACGGCTAATTTATTGAAATTACCAGGAGGTCGTGGCGGAAAATTCAAGTTACCAACATTAACTGAACTACATCAATATCTTTTCAATCAACCCTTTGCAGAAGCGCACAATGCCACTGCCGATGTGGAAGCAACAACACGCTGTTTTCTGGAGTTAATCAAAAGAGAAGTTTTTACCAAAGAAGAACTAGACGTAACACCAGACTACTTTAGAAGTTTCAAAGAAAAAAATCTGGGCGAAATCCAATTAATCGGATTAAAACATATTAATCTGAAACAAGCTTCTGAAGAAATTAGAGCGCGTTTGAAAAAAATCGAACAAGAGGAAGTTCAAACCACAATTTCAGCCGAAGTAAAATCAGATTTAAAAGACGCTGCTTTTGCACATTTACACAATCACACGCAGTTTTCGGTGTTGCAATCTACTATTGCAATTAATGATTTAGTAGCAGCTTCGGCAAAATTCAAAATGCATGCAGTTGCTATAACAGATACTGGAAACATGATGGGCGCTTTTCATTTTGTAAGCGCCGTTATGAATCATAATAAAGCCGCAAAAGCAAAAATTGAGGCCGCAATTGAAGCAGGCGAAATTCCCACAGAAACCGAAATTAAACCTATCGTAGGTTGCGAATTCAACATCTGTGACGATCATAAAGATAAGACCAAAAAAGACAACGGTTATCAGGTTGTTTTATTGGCAAAAAACAAAAAAGGCTATCATAATTTAGCCAAAATGTCTTCTATTGCCTATACGGATGGTTTTTATTACGTTCCTCGTATCGATAGAAAAATCATAGAGCAATACAAAGAAGACATCATTGTTTTATCGGGGAATTTATATGGGGAAATTCCGAGTAAAATTTTAAATGTTGGGGAAAGTCAAGCCGAAGAAGCTTTGATTTGGTGGAAGCAACAATTTGGTGCTGATTTTTACTTGGAAGTCATGCGCCACAAGCAAGAAGATGAAATTCGAGTAAACCAAACGTTAATAGCGTTTGCAAAAAAGCATCAAGTAAAATTAGTTGCAACTAACAATACTTATTACGTTAATAAAGAAGACGCCAACGCACACGATATTTTGTTGTGTGTAAAAGATGGTGAAAAGCAAGCAACACCAATTGGTCGCGGACGTGGCTATCGATACGGATTGCCCAATCAAGAATATTATTTTAAATCGGGTGACGAAATGAAGCAACTTTTTGCTGATTTACCCGAGGCAATTATCAATATTCAGGAAATCATCAATAAAGTAGAAGCGTATTCTTTGTACCGTGATGTTTTACTTCCAAAATTTAAAATTCCTGATGAATTTGAAGTTCCTGAAGATGCCGAAGATGGTGGCGTGCGAGGTGAAAACAATTATTTAAGACATTTAACTTATAAAGGGGCAGAAAAACGCTATCCAGAATTGACAGATAACATCAAAGAACGGTTAGATTTTGAATTGCTTACGATTGCTAATTCGGGTTATCCCGGTTATTTCTTAATTGTACAAGATTTCATTGCCGAAGCTAGAAAAATGGATGTTTCCGTGGGGCCAGGTCGTGGTTCTGCTGCAGGTTCTGCTGTTGCTTATTGTTTAGGAATTACGAATATCGACCCTATTAAATATGATTTGCTTTTTGAGCGTTTCCTAAATCCAGACCGTGTTTCCATGCCCGATATTGATATCGATTTTGATGATGAAGGTCGTGGTCGAGTTATGGATTATGTCATCAATAAATACGGTTCTAATCAGGTGGCGCAAATTATTACGTATGGTAAAATGGCTACTAAATCCGCTATTCGAGATACCGCTCGAGTGTTGGATTTGCCATTGTTTGAAGCGGATAGAATTGCTAAATTGATTCCAGGAATGATGCCTTCCAAATGGAATTTAGCCCGATTTTTAGCCGAAGACGAAAGCGAAGTCAAAAAAGCGTTGCGTTCGGAAGAGTTTGATAAAGTCAAAGAATTAATCGGAATTGCCAATTCAGAAGATTTAGCAGGAGAAACCATTCAGCAAGCAAAAGTATTAGAAGGTTCCATGCGAAATACCGGGATTCACGCTTGTGGAGTAATCATTACGCCGAGTGATATAACCAATTTTGTTCCCGTTACAACCGCAAAAGATTCCGATTTATATGTAACGCAATTTGACAACTCGGTTGCTGAAAGCGCCGGTTTGTTGAAGATGGACTTCTTGGGGTTAAAAACCCTAACCTTAATTAAAGATACGGTGAAATTGGTAAAATATCGTACAGGAATCGAACTAAATCCTGACGAATTTCCAATCGATGATGTTAAAACATATGAGTTGTTCCAAAGAGGTGAAACGGTAGGTATTTTCCAATACGAATCGCCAGGAATGCAAAAATACATGAAGGATTTGAAACCAACCGTTTTTGCCGATTTAATTGCTATGAATGCGCTATATCGTCCGGGACCATTGGAATATATTCCTTCTTTTATTAGAAGAAAAAACGGTGAAGAAGAAATCAAATATGATTTAGAAGCCTGTGAAGAATACTTAGCAGAGACTTATGGAATTACTGTTTATCAAGAACAAGTAATGCTTTTGTCACAATCATTAGCTGGATTTACAAAAGGTGATGCCGACGTACTTCGTAAAGCAATGGGTAAAAAAGATAAGCCTGTTTTGGATAAAATGAAGCCTAAATTCATCGAGCAAGCGGCAGAAAAAGGTCATGATTCGACAATTTTAGAGAAAATTTGGAAAGACTGGGAAGCGTTTGCGAGTTATGCCTTCAACAAATCGCATTCCACTTGTTATGCTTGGATTGCCTATCAAACGGCTTATTTAAAAGCGCATTATCCAGCAGAATACATGGCTGCGGTGCTTTCAAACAACATGAATGACATCAAGCAAGTTTCCTTCTTTATGGAAGAATGTAAACGCATGGGATTAGACGTTTTAGGACCAGATGTTAATGAATCATTCTATAAATTTACGGTAAACGAAAATTATGCCGTGCGTTTTGGAATGGGCGCCATTAAGGGTGTTGGAGCAGGAGCGGTTCAAACCATAGTTGAGAATAGAAAAGACGGTAATTATAAATCTATTTTTGATCTAGCGAAGCGAATTGACTTGCGTGCAGCGAATAAAAAAGCTTTTGAAAATTTAGCCTTAGCGGGTGGTTTTGATGGTTTTACAGAAACCCATCGTGCCCAATATTTTCATCATGATGGCGATGGAATTACGTTTTTAGAAAAAGCGATTCGATATGGATCGAAATTTCAAGAAAATGAGAATTCATCGCAAGTAAGTTTATTTGGCGATGCTTCTGAAGTGCAAATTGCCGAACCCATTGTGCCTCCTTGCGAAGATTGGAGTACGATGGAAAAATTAGCCAAAGAAAAAGAAGTTGTTGGAATTTATATTTCGGGTCATCCTTTAGATGATTATAAATTTGAGATGAAATATTTCTGCTCGGCTAAATTGGAATCGCTAAAAAATTTAGAACAGCATTTGGGTAAAAATCTTTCTTTTGGAGGAATTGTAACTAATGTGCAGCATCGAACCGCAAAAAACGGAAAAGGCTGGGCAACCTTTGTTCTAGAAGGCTATGACGAAAGTTATGAGTTTCGAATATTTGATGAAGAATATTTAAAATACCGACATTTCTTGTTGCAAAACCAGTTCGTTTTTTTCAAAATCAATGTGAAAGAAGGTTGGGTTAATCGCGAAACGGGTAAAAAATCAGATCCTAGAATTCAATTTATCGATGCAAAAATGCTGGCCAATGTATTGCCTTCTTTTGCTAAAAAATTGATTATTCATTTAGATATTAAAGAGTTACATTTCAATTTTGTGACTGAATTAAATGAATTATTCACTGCAAATAAAGGAGATCATTCGGTAACCTTTGAAGTAATGGAATTAGAACGCATCAAAAAAGCCATTGAGCTGAGTCCGGTTATTATTGATGAAGAAATTGAAAGCACTGAAGACGGAGAAGAAGTATCTGAAAGGGAACTCGATATTCCAGTTGAAAAAGAAGAAATTGTAGTTAAAACGAAACTTTCCATGCCAAGCCGAAAATTAAAAGTAAAGATTTCGTCAGATTTACTTCAGGAATTGGAAAAAATGCAGGTAAGTTTCAAATTGAATTAATATCAATTCTAAATATAAGACTATAGTTAAAAGTAATTTTAAAACATACTTTCATTCGTAATAAATTCCTAAATTTGCATTTCAAATAATTATAAAATTAAATAGAAAAATATGGCATTAGCAATAACAGATGCTACTTTTGACGAAGTAGTTTTGAAATCAGACAAACCAGTAGTAGTGGATTTTTGGGCAGCTTGGTGTGGACCTTGTAGAATGGTTGGACCAGTTATCGACGAAATTCATAGCGAATATGAAGGAAAAGCAGTAGTAGGAAAAGTAGATGTTGATGCAAACCAAGAATTTGCTGCAAAATATGGTGTGAGAAATATACCAACCGTATTAATTTTCCAAAATGGAGAAGTTGTAGGAAGACAAGTTGGTGTTGCGCCTAAAAAAACCTACACAGATGCAATTGACGCTTTATTGTAATCAATAAAAAATAAAGAGATTTAAAGGTTCAGCGTAAGTTGGGCCTTTTTTTATCCATAACCTTTTACCCATAACCTTTCACCTATAAATAAAATCTTTCCCTATCTTTACGATATGAATTTAGAGCAGCAAATAGAAAAAATATCCAGTTTTGAGCATTTAGAACTTTTGGCGAATCAAATTGTCGAAGGCTTTATTTCGGGAATGCATAAATCTCCGTTTCATGGATTTTCGGCTGAATTTGCGGAGCATAAAACTTATAATCCAGGCGAAAGCACCAAGTATATTGATTGGAAATTATTTGCCAAAACCGATCGGCTATACACCAAACGATATGAAGAAGAAACCAATTTAAGATGTCATTTGATTCTTGATAATTCTTCCTCAATGCATTATCCAAAATTGAAAACGAATCAGCCTTTTTATGAAAATAAAATTGGTTTTTCGGTATTGGCTTCAGCGGTTTTAATGAATTTATTAAAAAAACAGCGCGATGCAGTGGGTTTAAGCATCTATTCTGATAGTTATGAATATTTTGCACCCGAAAAAGGAAGCGAACGTCATCATCGGATGATTTTAAACAAATTAGAAGGGGTTTTACAAAGTAATTCCACCACAAAAACCACCGATACTGTTACTTATTTACATCAAATTGCTGAGAATTTGCACCGTCGTTCTATGGTGATTTTATTTACCGATTTATTTCAAAATGAAGATAATGATAAAATTTTCAAAGCATTACAACATTTAAAACACAACAAACATAAGGTTGTGGTATTTCATGTGTATGATCAAAAAACCGAATTGAACTTTAATTTTGACGCCACACCTAGAAAATTTATTGATGTTGAAACTGGTGAAACCGTCCAATTATTTGCCGAAAACACCCAAGAAGCCTATCAGAAAGTCATTACAAACTATTTTAAAACAATAGAAGCTACGTGTTTACAATATCAAATCAAATATATTCCAGTAGCAATCGATGAAAAATTTGAAAAAATTATGACTTCCTATTTGGTTGAGAAACAAAAGTTTGCCTAGATTGCTCAAAAAAAGTTTGCCTTTTTTTTGAAAAATATTTGCAGGAATCAAAAAGCGTAGTATATTTGCACTCGCAATCAAGTTCACGGACTGCTTTAGCAATAAAGAATAAGTGAAAATTAGCACTGGTTTGGTAGTTCAGTTGGTTAGAATACATGCCTGTCACGCATGGGGTCGCGGGTTCGAGTCCCGTCCAGACCGCCAGAAAATAAAAGCACTTCGAGAAATTGAAGTGCTTTTTTGCCCAAAATAGGTTTTTTTTTGATGTTACTTGAAAACATTAAAAATCAAAATAGTTGTGTTGTTTATTCCCAAGCAATTGGGATAAGGTTTAGTAGTTAGACCAATGAAAAGCTTTGCATTTATGCAGGGCTTTTTTGATTGTATTAAATCCAAACCGATTTATTTTGCCAAACAATAATTAAAAATAAAGCCAAGAATAGTACACAAACAAATAACTTCATAAACGTTCCGGCAACAAAACCTACAAACGAACCAAAAGCTGCTTTTAAGGCACGTTCTTTTTCATTAGAATTGTAGATTAATTCTCCAATGAATGCGCCTAAGAAAGGCCCAAGCAAGAAGCCAAAAGGGACAGGTGCTATAAGACCTACAATTAAACCAATATTTGTTCCCCAAATTCCATAACTACTCCCGCCAAAATATTTAGTGCCTTGAGCCGGTATCACATAGTCTAAAATACCAATAATTATTGCAATCATCAGCGTAATGCCGAGCAACCAATAATTTGTTTCAATTGTTGGACAAAAATATAAAAGTAAGATACCAAGCCAACTTAAAGGCGGACCAGGCAAAGCAGGAAGTATACTACCCGCAATTCCAACGAGCATTAAGCAAAAACCAATCAATAATAAAAAGTATTCCATAAATTATTTCTATTTTTACAATGTATTATTACAAATTTAAAGTTATTCTATTTCAAATGCATAAAGTTGTATTATTATTTTTAGTGCTTTTGGCAACTTCTTGTCAATTATTTGACAAAAAAGTACCCGATGAAAACCAATTATTGCAACAAGAATTGCAAAAAATTAATTGGGAAGAAGTAGACGAATTGCCTTCGGTGATGCAATGCGACACTATTAAAGACGAAGCCGTTAAGAAACAATGTTTTTTTGATTATTTGGCACAAACCATTCAAGAACGAATAGGAATCGATACGTTACAAATGTTATATCCTGAAACCGATACGATTTCAGTAAAAGTTACAGTTAATCCCGATTCGAGTTTGCAATTTGAACCTCAGTTTTCTAAAGATAGTGTAGCTTACGATAAAGTAAAAGCCGACAGTATTTTAACCGCCCGTTTAGCAGATTTTCCAAAAGTAGAACCTGCAATTAAACGTGGAATAAAAGTTAAAACTCAATTTATTCTTCCTGTGATTATTAAAGTTCAAAAATAAATTTAATTGGCAAACGAGCGCATCATATTAGGTATCGACCCTGGAACCACCATTATGGGTTTCGGATTGATAAAGGTGGTCAATAAAAAAATGGAATTTGTACAATTGAACGAATTGATTTTATCAAAATACGATAATCATTATCAAAAGTTAAGAGTCATTTTTGAACGAACCATCGAATTAATTGATACACACAACCCCGACGAAATTGCTATTGAGGCACCTTTTTTTGGTAAAAATGTTCAATCGATGTTAAAACTGGGAAGAGCTCAAGGTGTAGCCATGGCAGCCGGACTTTCCAGAGACATTCCTATTACCGAATACGAACCCAAAAAAATAAAAATGGCGATTACTGGCAATGGAAATGCGAGTAAAGAACAAGTAGCTAAAATGTTACAACAACTGTTAGGCTTAAAAGAATTGCCAAAAAACCTTGATTCAACCGATGGTTTAGCGGCGGCTGTTTGTCATTTTTTCAATTCGGGAAGAGTGGAAATAGGAAAAAGTTATTCGGGTTGGGATGCTTTTGTGAAACAAAATGAATCGAGAATTAAAAAATAGTTTTCAGTCTCAGTTTTCAGTCCCAGTACTGCAAACTGCGACTGCGACTGAATACTAATAAAATGTCAGGAATATATATTCATATACCATTTTGTAAACAAGCGTGTCATTATTGTGATTTTCATTTTTCTACTTCGTTGAAGAAGAAAGACGAAATGGTTCAGGCATTGGCTAAAGAAATTCAATTACGAAGTAAACCCATCACCGAACCAATCGAGACCATTTATTTTGGTGGAGGAACACCTTCAATATTGTCCATTGCAGATTTGCAATTGTTGATTGAAGCAGTGTATAGTAACTACCAAGTTGTTGAAAACCCAGAAATTACATTAGAAGCTAACCCAGATGATTTAAGTTATGATACGATTAGTCAATTAGCTAATTCGCCTGTAAATCGTATGTCGATTGGAATTCAATCATTTTTTGAAGACGATTTAAAGTTGATGAATCGGGCGCACAATGCAGAAGAAGCCAAAAAATGTCTTGAAATTACCACGCAACATTTCGATAATATTTCCATTGATTTGATTTACGGAATTCCGAATATGTCCAATGAAAAATGGTTGAAAAACATTGAAACCGCGCTGTCGTTTAATGTGCCGCATATTTCAAGTTATGCTTTAACCGTAGAGTCTAAAACGGCTTTGCATACGTTTATTCAAAAAGGAATCATTCCGCAACCAGATGATGAAGTGGCTGCAGCGCATTTTCAAATTTTGGTAGATAAACTTTCAGAAAACGATTTTATTCACTATGAATTATCGAATTTTGGAAAAGAGAATTATTTTTCAAAAAACAATTCAAGTTATTGGTTGGGCAAAAAATACATCGGAATTGGTCCGTCAGCACACAGTTATGATGGACAAAATAGAGGATGGAATGTCTCAAATAATGCATTGTATATTAAATCGATTCAAGAAAATATATTACCCATTGAAATTGAAACATTAACTAAAACTGATCGTTATAACGAATACATTATGACAGGTTTACGAACTATTTGGGGCGTTTCGTTAAAGCGAATTGAGCAAGAATTTGGGAAAACCTATTTAGATTATCTGAACCAACAAGCGGCAAAATTCATTGAGGATCATTTACTTTTTGTTGACGATAACATTTTACGAACTACAAAAAATGGAAAGTTTTTGTGTGATGGAATTACGAGTGATTTGTTTTTATTAAATTTGGAGTAGTATAAACGCAAAGTTTTTCGCAAAGGACGCAATAATTTTAATTCCACGCCAAAATAAATAGTATGACAGAAAACGAATAATCTTTAATTCTTTGCAAACCTAAAAAACAAATAAACTTAGCGCTCTTTGCGGTTAAAAAATTATGAAAGCAACCATCAATAACATACAAATCGATTTATCAAAGCCTATTGATATTTCTATTCCTTTGACTAATAACGAACAAAACCCGATTGCTTGGTACCAAAACGCACCCGAAATTGAACCCGTAACCATGGGTGATTGGATTGGAAAAGTTTCAGAAGGAAAATCATCAACCAATTTCAATAATATTTTCTTCAACCCCCATGCACATGGCACACATACGGAATGTTTAGGGCATATTACCCGCGAATTTTATTCTATTAATCAATGTTTGAAACAATTTTTCTTTACTGCACAATTGATTTCGGTGGAACCAAAAAGTAGTGGAGAAGACTTGATTATTACAAAGGAACAAATTGAGATGGCTTTAGGGAAAAATTCTCCAGAAGCTATTATTATCAGAACGTTGCCAAATTCAGAACATAAAAAACACCTGAATTATTCGAATACTAATCCGCCTTATTTAGATGCAACAGCTTCTGTTTTTATAAGAGAAAAAGGAATTCAGCATCTGCTAATTGATTTGCCAAGTGTGGACAGAGAACACGATGAAGGAAAATTGTTGGCACACAAAGCCTTTTGGAATGTAAAAGACGTGAATCAAGTAAATGATGATGCCCGATTTAATTGCACGATTACCGAAATGATTTATGTAGACGAAAAAGTAAAAGACGGAAGTTTTATTTTGAATTTACAATTCGCCTCGTTTGAAAATGATGCAAGTCCGAGTAAACCGATTTTATTTAAGATTGAAGAAATTTGAATTTCGATTTCAGAATTTCAACAATCATAAATCGTTAATCTTCAATCATAAATCAAATGAACATCCAACAACTATACGAATTCTGTCAATCCAAAAAAGGCGTCACCGAACATTTTCCGTTTGATGAAGATACATTAGTATTTAAAGTAGGTGGAAAAATGTTTTGTTTGACCTCATTATCCGATTGGGAAAAAGGAAAGCCAAGTCTAAATTTAAAATGCGATCCCGAACGTGCATTAGAGCTTCGATCGGAATATGAAGCTATTGAACCTGGCTATCACATGAGTAAAATACATTGGAACACCATTCGTTTCAAAAGCGATGTTTCCGATAAAATGATGTGCGAATTGATTAATCATTCCTACGACCTTGTTTTCAAAAGTTTAACAAAAAAAACGCAACAAGAATTTTTTGGATCATAAAAAAACCCTCACATTACTGCGAGGGTTGATTCGTATTTAAAACTTTGTACTTCGTACTTTGACTAGTATCTATAATACTCAGGTTTGAATGGACCTTGAACCTCAACACCAATATATTCTGCTTGTTCTGGACGTAATGTTTCTAATTCAACGCCTAATTTAGCTAAGTGTAACATTGCTACTTTTTCATCTAAATGTTTTGGTAACATATAAACGTCGTTGTTGTAAGCTGCACTGTTGTTCCATAACTCAATTTGCGCTAATGTTTGGTTAGTAAACGAGTTACTCATTACAAAACTTGGGTGACCTGTAGCACAACCAAGGTTTACTAAACGACCTTCAGCTAAGATGATGATGTCTTTCCCGTTTACGTTGTAAATGTCAACTTGAGGTTTTACTTCAGATTTTGTGTGACCAAAGTTTTTATTTAACCAAGCCATATCGATTTCATTGTCAAAGTGCCCGATGTTACAAACAATCGTTTTATCTTTCATTTTCTCAAAGTGAGATCCTAAAACAATATCTTTATTTCCTGTAGTAGTAATAATGATATCAGCAGTTGCAATAACTGTATCTAATTTTTTTACTTCAAATCCGTCCATTGCAGCTTGTAAAGCACAAATTGGATCAATTTCAGTAACAGTTACTATAGAACCAGCTCCACGGAAAGAAGCCGCAGTCCCTTTTCCTACGTCTCCGTATCCACAAACTACAACTCTTTTTCCAGCCAACATAACATCAGTAGCTCTTCTCACCGCATCAACAGCCGATTCTTTACATCCGTATTTGTTGTCAAATTTAGATTTAGTAACCGAATCATTTACGTTAATAGCAGGCATTGGTAAAGTTCCCGCTTTTACTCTTTCGTATAATCTATGAACTCCTGTAGTTGTTTCTTCAGATAAACCTTTGATTCCAGCTACTAATTCTGGGTAACGATCAATAACCATATTAGTCAAATCACCACCATCGTCCAAAATCATATTTAATGGTTTTCTATCTTCACCAAAGAATAACGTTTGCTCAATACACCAATCAAAATCTTCTTCATTCAAACCTTTCCATGCATATACTTGTATTCCAGCAGCAGCAATGGCAGCAGCAGCCTGATCTTGAGTTGAGAAAATATTACAAGACGACCAAGTAACTTCTGCACCTAAAGCAATCAAAGTTTCAATTAAAACGGCCGTTTGAATCGTCATGTGTAAACATCCTGCAATTCTAGCACCTTTTAATGGTTGGCTCGCGCCATATTCTGCGCGCAAAGCCATCAACCCTGGCATTTCAGCTTCTGCTAATTCAATCTCTTTTCTTCCCCAAGCTGCAAGCGAAATATCCTTCACTTTATAAGCTACAAAAGGTAATGTTTGTGTACTCATCTATTATGTATATTTGTATGTTCTAAAATTAGAGCGCAAAATTACAAAATAACTTTTTATTTTATCAAAGATTTCTATTAATTTGTGAAATGTTTAGCTTTCTAATGATTTGAAAAACAACATACTATAAATGCCATTATATAAAACTATAAAAATAAATAAAACGACTACGGCGTACTTTTGGCACATTACCGAAGACGTAACTTCTTTATTTAGAGCGGTTTCATTAAGCGAGGCATCTTTAAAACGATTAGAAGGGATGAAGTCGGAGTCGCATCAAAAAGGGTTTTTAGCCGTTCGAATGTTGCTTCAATATTTAGATTTTACAGATAATGATTTAACGTATGATGCTGCCGGAAAACCTCATTTAATGAGAAAAGCTGAAAGAAATCCTATCACCCATCACCCATTACCCATCACTCAACATATCTCTATTTCTCACTCACACGAGTTTTCGTGTATTTGTATTAGTGATGAGGTAATTGGAATTGATTTAGAGTTACTAAATGAGAAGACGTTGAAAATTGCATCCAGATTTATGGATGTTAACCATTTACTAGGACTTTCAATTGCAGATCAAATCACTAAGGCAACTGTTGTATGGGGAATTAAAGAGGCTATATTTAAAATTAAGAGTGAAAAGGGAATTAGTTTTCCAGAGCATATTTTTGAAGATGCATTTGATATAAAAGAAGGCGAGTGCACAGCCGAATTGCATTTTAATAGCCGAATTGAAAAATTTTATGTTCAATTTCATCTGATTGAAGGGTATGTTTTTGTTTTTTCTAAAATTCTAATGTAATAAAGTTAAAGTATGCTCGATTTGCTATTTGCTCAATATAAAGGGTATCCCTTTTTTTTCATTACACTTGAAATAACTGCTGTTGTTTTTGGAATCATAAGTGTATTGTTTGCTAGGAAGAATAATATATTAGTTTATCCAACTGGATTGATCAGTACCCTCATTTTTATTTACATTTTATATAATTTTAAATTGTATGGAGAATTCATAATTAATATTTATTATTCTGCAATGAGTATTACAGGGTGGTATTTATGGTCAAGAAGGAATAATGGTCAAGAAGAATTTCCGATTTCGATTATGAATTCAAAAGATTATAAAATTTCTACTATAATTTTTACAGTAACCTTATTATTTATTGCCTTAGTTTACCATTTTTTTGATAAATTTACAGATTTAACGGCATATGTTGACGCATTTACAACGGCACTATTTTTTGTAGGAATGTGGCTCATGGCAAAACGTAAAATTGAAAACTGGATTGTTTGGATTATTGCAGATATTATTTCTGTTCCTTTGTATTTTTTTAAAGGATTAACCGTAAGCAGTTTGCAATTTATAGTATTCACAATTATTGCTGTTTTAGGCTATATAGAATGGAAAATATTTTTACAAAAGAAGATATAAATTATATAAACAGTAGGGGAAGTTCTATTGAAAAAATTCAGCAATACTTAGATTTTTTCAAACGAGGAATTCCTAAAATTAACTTAGTTAGGTCGGCTACTGTTAACGATGGAATTTATAGTTTTAGCGAAAACGATGTTGATTTTTTCGTTGATTATTTTGATAAAAACAAAACACATTTCAATATTGAAAAATTTGTGCCAGCTTCTGGTGCCGCTACCCGAATGTTTAAATTTTTGAATGAATTCTTAAATGAATTCGATATTGAAAATGATACAATAAATAGTTACATCAATAAACATAAGGCAAAAGACGTTTCTTTGTTTATTTTCGGAATCAAAAACTTCCCTTTTTATAATCTATTAAAAGAAAAAACGATTCAATTATACCCCGATTATTATTCACAATCTAGTGATGTAAAATATTATCTTTTAATTAAAACATTACTCAGTAGTGAAGGTTTAAATTTTGCTAATCAGCCTAAAGGAATCATACCTTTTCATTTGAAAGAAGAAAAATTGTTTACTCCAGTTGAAGAAAATATCATTGAAGCCGATTTTTTTAAAACTCAAAATAAAAAGACTAAAATTCATTTTACGATTACCCAAAAATTTCAGACTTATTTTGAAGAAATAACTAATTCTTTTACAGAATATGATATTAGCTTTTCCTATCAAAATCAATCTTCAGATACTCTTGCGGTAACTGAAAACAACACTCCTTTTAGATTAGAAGATGGCTCATTATTCTTTAGACCAGGAGGTCACGGGGCTTTAATCGAAAATTTAAATTCTTTAAACTCAGATCTTATTTACATAAAAAATATTGATAATGTTTCTCAAAACCATAAATTGGTTATCACTAAATATAAAAAACTTATTGGTGGTGTTTTGATGCAAACACAATTTCAAATTTTTAATTATTTAAAAAAGCTATCTGATGGTACTATTACTGAATCAGAAATAAAAGAGATAAAACATTTTACGGAATCTAAATTAGCCTTTTCATTACCTGAAGAGTTTAATTTTTTTCAAAAATCATATAAAGTAGACTATTTAATTAAAGTTTTGAATAGGCCTATTCGGGTTTGTGGAATGGTAAAAAATGAAGGCGAACCTGGAGGAGGGCCTTTTTGGGTTCAAGATGAAAAGGGCAGACAAACACTACAAATAGTTGAAACTTCTCAAATAGATTTTAGTAATAAGATACAGAAAGATATTGCAAATGAAGCTAAATTTTTCAATCCAGTTGATGTAGTTTGTGCAATCACAGATTTTCAAGGAAATAAATTTGATTTGCTTCAATTTGTAGATGAAAAAAGTGCCTTTATTACTGAAAAAACAAAAAACGGCAAACCTATTAAAGCGATAGAACTTCCTGGATTATGGAATGGAGCTATGGCAAAGTGGACCACCATTTTTGTTGAAGTTCCAATAGAAACGTTTAACCCAGTAAAAAATGTAAATGATTTGCTAAAACCTGCTCATCAACCCGATAATAATGGATAAAGCACTACTCATTTCTGAAGTAACCTTTAAAGCCGTTAGGAGTAGTGGGCCAGGAGGGCAAAATGTAAATAAAGTAGCTTCAAAAATTCTTTTATCATTTGATTTAGTACTTTCAAAAGCATTGTCCGAAGATGAAAAAGCCCTTTTACAAATTAAATTGGCATCAAAATTATCTCAAGAAAATATTTTATCAATAACAAGTCAAGAAGATAGAAGCCAACTCAAGAATAAAGAAATTGCAACAAAAAAATTCTTGAAAATCATTGAAAATGGACTAAAAATCGACAAGCCTCGTAAAGAAACCAAAATCCCGAGAGGTATCAAAGAAAAGCGACTTAATGCTAAAAAAGTCATGAGTGTTTTGAAACAAAACAGAAAAAAACCAAATTTTTAAAAGGTAAGCTTGGAATTTTAACCGAAAGAGTTTTATCTTTGTCATGTCTCAAAGGGGTGCTTAGTTTCTTTCAGAATGATAGATTCAAAGCTGAGATCATACCCATAGAACCTGGGCAGGTAATGCTGCCAAGGAATATAGAGAAACCAACACCGATACATTCCATAAGGAGTGAAGGAATCTCAAAAATTATTTTATTAACCAAGAGTAATTGCCCCTTTTATTCGTAACAATTTTACGAATGAAAACTTTACTAAAAAACTGTTGCCACAAAGGCAAAAAGTCGCAAAGATTTTTAAATCTTTTTTCTTTTTTCTTTTTTCTTTTTTCTTTCTCTCAAGAAGTTAAGAAAGACACTACATCAATCAACACTTTAGATGATGTCATCGTCTCTTCGGTGAGAGCAAAAGACAAAAATCCGATTACATTTACTAATGTAAGTAAACAGGAACTCGCCCCTCGTAATTTAGGTCAAGACATTCCAATTTTGTTAAATTATTTACCTTCGGTAGTTACAACAACCGATGCAGGAAATGGTATTGGTTATACCTATATTAGAGTGCGTGGTGCCGATGGTTCCCGAATTAACGTAACTTTAAATGGTATTCCATTTAATGATAGTGAAAGTCAAGGTACTTTTTTTGTAAACTTACCCGATTTTGCTTCCTCATTAGAAAGCGTTCAGTTGCAACGTGGTGTGGGAACATCAACTAACGGAGCGGGTGCTTTTGGAGCAAGTTTAAATTTGCAAACCAAATCATTTCAAGAAAAAGCGCATGCCGAAATTTCAAATTCTGTTGGAAGTTTTGCCACCCGAAAACATACTTTAGCTTTTGGAACTGGATTGCATAATAATTTTGAAATGAATGCTCGAATTTCAAATATTGCTTCCGATGGATTTATTGATAGAGCTTCAACTAATATGTTTGGTTACTTTTTTAACGCAAATTACATTACTGAGAAATCCCAAATAAAATTCATGGCTTTTGGCGGAAAAGAAAAAACATATCAGGCTTGGTATGGTATAGAGGATCGTGAAAAATTAGAAAATGATCGAAGGTTTAATCCTGCTGGAATGTATACTGATGCATTTGGAAATGTTCAATTCTATGATGATGAAACCGATAATTATTGGCAAAATCATTTTCAATTACATTGGGCCGAAAAATGGTCTGAAAAATGGGTTTCAAATGTCGCGTTTCATTATACTATTGGGAAAGGATATTTTGAACAATATAGAGAAGATGAAGATCTCTCAGATTATAATTTACCTGCTTTTAACGGAAATTCAACTTCAGATTTAGTCAGAAAACGATGGTTAGACAATGATTTTTTTGGAACGACCTTTTCTCTAAATTATAAAACAGCAAAAACTGATTTGTTATTTGGAGGAGCAGCTAATCGATATTTAGGGAATCATTTTGGAGAAGTAGTTTGGACACAAAATTATATTCCAAATGCAAATCATTATTATGATAATTTTGGAAATAAAGACGATATTAATTTCTATACTAAAGCATCTTATAATATCACTAATAAACTAAATTTATTTACCGATTTACAATATCGAATGGTGTTTTATGAAGCTACAAGCGTTAGGTTTTCTGACGTAAATGATACTTTCAAATTCTTTAATCCAAAAGCAGGGTTGAGTTTTCAATTGAATGATAAAAATTCATTTTATGGTTATTTTGGAATTGCAAACAAAGAACCAAGACGAGATGATTATGAAAATGGAAGTGTAAAACCAGAACGATTGTATGATTATGAATTAGGATGGAAATTCAATGCTCAAAAAGTAAAAGTTAATGCCAATGCTTTTTATATGAATTATAAAGATCAATTGGTAATGACGGGAGCATTAAATGATGTAGGCGCGCCAATTTTTACAAACAGCGGGAAAAGTTATAGAGTAGGTTTAGAAGTGGAGTCTTCAATTGCAATCTCTAAAAAACTAATTTTAAATCCAAATATAACATTAAGTCAAAATAAAAACCAAGATTTTTATTTCCAGCGAGATGGTCAACTACAAAATTTAGGGAGCACAAATATTGCATTTTCACCAAACTTTATCTTCGGAAATCAATTGATTTTTATGCCAATTAATAATTTTCAAATTTCATTTTTATCAAAATATGTCGGTGAACAGTTCATGGGAAATATCGATTCCAACCAATCTAAATTAGAAGCCTATTTTGTAAATGATTTGAATATTAATTATGAATGGAAACTCAATAAAGGAATACAATCAATTGTTTTTTCAGGGCTGGTAAACAATATTTTCAATTTAGAGTATGAATCTAATGGTTATTTCTATACGTATGATGATGATTGGAGTAATCCAGGAAGCACCACTACAATAGAAGGAACGGGTTTCTATCCTCAAGCAGGAATCAATTTTCTGTTAGGAGTAAACTTGAAATTTTAATTGTAAACACGTAAATTAAAATTGTCTAATTGTTCCACTCGATACTGTTTCATAGGATATTGCATACCTTGGGCCTGACCCGAAAACAAACTATAGGAAACATTATCACAAGGACAAATTACGTTTATACCATTTAAAGTCATTGTGGAGCAATTACTCAATTCCTGATTTGGGCAGGCGGCATCAAAAGCTACATATCCGCTTCCAGTATTGAAAACAAAAACACCTCTTATGCCCGTATTTCCAGCATTTACATATACGGCATTACTAGGAAATTGTAAATTACTGTATTGAGGCAAGCTCATATTAATGTTATAAGTAAAAGAATAATTCGGTAAATAAGGGTTGTTATTACTAAAATTATCTTTATCGCAACCCATAAACACAAGTAAAAAAGTAAAAAGGATATATTTCTTCATAGAACATGAATATCAATTAAAAAACAAATTTAATTAATTACTTTTGACCTAACATTATACAACGTCATAAATTAATATTAAAAATAAATTACTATCTTTGTGAGAAGGAATCCCATCAGGTGGGATTTTTTCTATTTATATAAATGATGAAGTTATGAGTACAGTATCTTATTACACAGCAGAAGGATTAAAAAAATTAAGAGACGAATTAGAACATCTTAAAAGTATAGAACGACCTAAAGCATCGCAAGCAATTGCAGAAGCGAGAGACAAAGGTGACTTGTCTGAAAATGCAGAATATGATGCCGCAAAAGAAGCACAAGGACTTTTAGAGATGCGTATTTCTAAAATGGAAGAAGTAGTTGCAAATGCTAGATTGATTGATGAGTCACAATTGGACGTATCAAAAGCCTTAGTATTGTCTACCGTAAAAATAAAAAACCAAACTAATGGAATGGAAATGACCTATACCCTTGTTGCAGAAAGCGAAGCCGATTTAAAAACAGGCAAAATTTCGGTAACATCACCAATTGGAAAGGGGCTTTTAGGTAAATCTGTTGGAGAAATTGCAGAGATTAATGTGCCAAACGGTGTATTAAAATTTGAAGTATTAGAAATTTCTAGAGACTAAATTATGTCAAGTATTTTTACCAAAATAGTTAGCGGAGAAATTCCTTGCTATAAAATTGCAGAGGACGAAAACTACTTGGCTTTTTTAGATGTAAATCCTAATGCAAAAGGACATACCTTGTGTATTCCTAAACAAGAGATTAATAAAATCTTTGATATGGAAGAAGAACACTATTTAGGATTAATGAAGTTTTCAAGAACCATTGCCAAAGCCCTCGAAAAATCAGTAGAATGTAAGCGAATTGGAGTGGCGGTAGTAGGATTAGAAGTTCCACATGTTCATGTTCATTTAATTCCATTACAAGATATGGACGATATGCGTTTTCAAAGAAAAACAAGTTTATCTGCTGAAGAATTTCAAGAATTAGCTCAAAAAATCGCAACGAATTTATAAAAATCAAATACCACAAATTTTAAAGTTTGTGGTTTTTTTATATGAAAAAAATCCTATTATTTTTATTATTCTCAAATTTCATCTTTTCTCAAGAAGTAGCTTCTGAGAACTTTTTTTGGCCATTTTATCATAGCCAAAATATTGAAGGCATTATTGGAGTAAAGAAATGTTATATAAGAAAAGAACCATCTACACTAAATAAACCAATTGACTCACTTAGTATAGGTAGTAAAGTTAATGTTGTTAGAAACACAAATGAAACTGCACTAATTAACGGGTTAAATTTATCTTGGGTTGAAATTGAATATAAATTGGATAATCAAATTAAAACAGGTTTTTTATGGAAAGGTTGTTTAGCACTTGGTTATTCAAAAAGAAATGACATACTATTTTTAACAACGATTGAATCTAAATTTAGTAAGAAAAAAAAGGAGCAAGACTATGAATATAATGCTAATTTTTGTCAACTTTCTGTAAAAGCATTAAATAACAATAATCAGATTTTAGATGTTTTTAATTTGTCAAAACAATTAGATGAAAGTCAGTTTTTCGAAAACTCAACCATTCGTAATTGGGGTTTAAAAAATATAAATTTTATTTATAGAATTTCACTAAGCGGTGAAGCTTGTGGTATACCTACATATCATTACTATTTCGGATGGGATGGAAGTAAAATTTTGTTACTTCCTGAAAAATATGAAGTAGGTGACGCTGGGGTTTTTTATCATACTGAAGAATTTATATTTCCAAATGAAAAAAAAGGAATGCAAAACACTATAATTAAACAAATAATTGAAGCCGAAATAATAGATGAAAATGCAGAGGATTATAAATTCTTAATCAAGAAAGAGGTTGAATATTATTCTTGGAATGGCTTGAATTTTAAACTAGTAAGAAAAAATAAATTTAAGCCCTATATTCAAACAGAGTATTAATTTTCTTTTTTAAAACTAATCTGCATTGTGGTTCCTTTACCAATTTCTGAATGCGCCACTTTAATTTTCCCTTTGTGATATTCATGGACAATTCGCTTTGTTAACGAAAGCCCAAGTCCCCAACCCCTTTTTTTAGTCGTAAATCCAGGTTCAAATATTTTTCGGAATTGGTTTTTCGGAATTCCTTTTCCAGTATCGGTAATCTTAATTTTAACGATATTCTCTAATTCTGAAATTACAATGTCTAGATGGCCTTTTCCTCTCATGGCATCAATAGCATTTTTCACTAAATTTTCAATCGTCCAGCTATGCAAGGAAGGATTTAAAGCTACATAAATTGGATAATCTGGAGCTGAAAAAGTAAATATAATCTGTTTTGAAACCCTTGTTTGTAAATAATCTAGTGAATTTTTTGTCTCTTCGATAAGATCTCTTTTTTCTAAAATAGGTTCACTGCCAATTTTTGAAAAACGATCAGTTATCGTTTGTAATCGATTAATATCTTTCTCAATTTCAGCTACGGTACTTTTTTCTACATTTTCTAATTTTAATATTTCAACCCAACCAATTAATGAGGATAATGGTGTTCCAATTTGGTGTGCTGTTTCCTTTGCCATTCCCGCCCAAAGTTTATTTTGAGTAGACATTTTGGTTGCTTTATAAAAATTATATACAACAGCACCAAACAAAATTATAATCAACAATAAAGCAATAGGATAATACTTTAATTTATTCAATAAAGGAGAATCGCCATAATAAACCAATTGATATTCGTTTTTTGAGCGTTCAATTTTTATAGGTTGATTGTCTTTTTTTATCGAATTAAAATATTTTTTTAAAGCAATGGTGTCTTTATAAATTCCTTCGTCAATATTATTGAAATCCAAAATTTGATCTTTACTATCGGTGATAAATATTGGGATGGTATTATTTTTACTAATAATTTTAAATGGTAAATCTAAATCAGAATTTTCATTAGCATTAGCAATTGTTGTAATAGCTGTAGCCCATAATTCCATCTTTGAGCGTTCTTCTTGTTTGAAAATTTGGAAAAAATTATAGGTGTTCCAAAGTATTAAAAGTACAATGAAAAAAGAAGCAATAATGATGAACCAACGGGTAATATTTCGTCTTTCTGAAAACTGCATGTTCAAGATTTGATGTAAAAATACTAAAAAGCAATTTAATTGTTTGATTTAAGATTGATGATTAACGATTTTTGATTGCAGAAATATTGAAGTTGTATTTAAATTTGCCCTTGAAATTGAACTTGTTCTTGCTATCTTTGTAAAAATTATTAGTCATGTTAAGCATCGATCCAAAACAAATAGCTCCAGCCAAACTTCAAGGTTATTTACAAAGTGCTGTGGCTCCAAGGCCTATAGCCTTTGCTAGTACATTAGATGCGTTTGGAAATCCAAATTTATCACCTTTCAGCTTCTTTAATGTGTTCAGTTCAAATCCACCGATTTTAATTTTTTCACCCGCAAGAAGAGTACGCGATAATACAATAAAACACACCTTAATTAATAGCCAAAAAACAGGTGAAGTTGTAATTAATGTGGTTAATTTTGATATTGTTCAGCAAATGTCTCTTTCTAGTACTGAATATCCAGAAGGGGTAAATGAGTTTGAAAAAGCAGGATTTACAATGCTTCCTTCAGATATAGTAAAACCGTTTCGAGTTGCCGAAAGTCCGGTGCAATTTGAATGCAAAATCAATGAAATTATCGCTTTAGGAAATCAAGGAGGTGCAGGCAATTTAGTGATTTGTGAAGTAGTAAAAATTCATATCGATGAAGCTGTTTTAGATGCATCAGGCATGATTGATCAACATAAAATAGATTTAGTTGCCCGAATGGGAGGAAATTGGTATAGCCGTTCTAATGTTGGTATGTTTGAAGTAGAAAAACCACTAACAACTCTTGGAGTAGGGGTAGATATGGTGCCCGATTTTGTTTTAGATTGTGGTTATTTTGATGGGAATGATTTAGGGAAATTAGGTAACATAGAAAAAATACCAACCGAAGAAGAAATTGCTATATTTGTAAAAACAAATTTTGAAGTAAAGGCAGTTTTAAGTGCCGACGACATCGATAAAAAATATCAAAAAGCAAAAGAATATTTAGACAATGGAAGAGTTTTAGATGCTTGGAAATTGTTATTAGCAAAAAAATAAATTTAAGTATTATGGAAGTTTTAGGAAGAGTAAAATTAATTAATCCTGTGCAACAAGTAAGTGCTTCATTCAAAAAAAGAGAACTTGTTATTACTACAGAAGAGCAATATCCTCAACACATTTTGATTGAGTTTGCACAAGACAAAACCGATTTGTTAAACAATTATAATGTTGGCGAGCAAGTAAAAGTTTCAATCAATTTGAGAGGAAGAGAATGGGTTAATCCTCAAGGCGAAACAAAATATTTTAATTCAATTCAAGGTTGGAGAATTGAAAAAGTGCAAGCAGAAGCACCAAGTGCACCACAAATGCCACCTATGCCAGCTGCTGAAGCGTTTGAACCAGCAACCAACTTTAAAGAAGAAGAACACGACGATTTACCTTTCTAAAATTTAGAAATTAGAATTTATAAGTCAGAAGTTTTATAATTTCTGACTTTTTATTTTTCTAATTTCTGAATTCTAAATTTAGAGCGATGTATTTTCTAACCCAAGAATTATTTTTTCCGCCAGTAGCAACTGCTTCACCTGAAGGGATTATTGCTTTTGGAGGCGATTTGTCTCCAGAGCGATTACTATTGGCCTACAAGTCAGGAATTTTTCCTTGGTTTGAAGAGGATGAGCCTATTTTGTGGTGGAGCCCGCCAGAACGTATGGTCTTGTTTTTTGAAGATTTAAAGATTTCAAAAAGCATGCGAAATATCATTTATCAGCAAAAGTTCAAAGTAACTTTCAACACAGCTTTTAGAGAAGTAATTCTTAATTGTAAAAAAATTTCCAGAAAAGATCAAATGGGCACTTGGATTACCGACAATATGGTGGAAGCTTACTGTAAATTGCACGAATTAGGTATTGCTAAAAGTGTTGAGGTTTGGCAAGATGATGAACTAGTCGGTGGGTTGTATGGAGTTGATTTGGGTCATGTTTTTTGTGGTGAAAGCATGTTTTCTAAAGCGTCTAATGCTAGTAAAATAGCTTTCATCGCCTTAGCAAAACAATTAGAAATGGCTAATTATCGATTGTTAGATTGCCAAGTATATAACGATCATTTAGCCAGTTTAGGTTGTGTAGAAATCGATCGAGAAGATTTTTTGAGTATATTACAAAGTTAAAACTTCGGTAACGTTCTCACATACAATTCTTCCACTTTTTTTCTGGCCCAATCGGTTTTTCTTAGAAACTTTAAGCTAGAATTTACGGATGGATTTTCTTTAAAACAGTTGATGTTAATCAATTCGGACAAAGTGTCAAAGCCATAAAAATTAACTAATTGTTCTACAATTTCCTTTAAAGGTTTTCCGTGAAGTCGGTCGTTACTCATATTTTATTTTCTTGTAAAGCAATTCATGACATGATCATTGACCATTCCTGTGGCTTGCATGTGTGCATAAACAACGGTTGAACCTACAAATTTGAATCCGCGTTTTTTCAAATCTTTACTCAGTTTGTCTGAAATTTCAGTGGTTGCTTTCACTTCGCTCAAATTGTTCGGTTGATTATCGATAGGTTTTCCATCTACAAATCCCCAAATATACTTTGAAAAAGTGCCAAATTCTTCCTGCACTTTTAAAAAGGCTTGTGCATTCGTAACCGTAGCTTTGATTTTTAATTTATTTCGGATAATTCCGCTATCCTCTGCTAATTCCGCCATTTTTTCTTCTGAATAATTGGCAATTGTTTTCCAATCGAAATCATCAAAGGCTTTTCTGAAATTTTCTCTTTTGGCCAAAACGGTATACCAACTCAAGCCCGCCTGAAAGGTTTCTAAAATCAAGAATTCAAAAATAGTTGCATCATCATACACAGGTTTCCCCCATTCGTTATCGTGATAATTTCTGTATAAATCATCTTTTTCGCACCAAGCGCATCGGTGTTTAGTTTCCATGTTTTTCTGCTCCTAAATAGTTGTCTATCAAATAATGGCCAAGATAAATTAAAGGTGTTAATCCTATGGCAATTAATAATTTTACTGAATATCCAGTAAATGCTGAAGTTACAAATGTTTCGCCATTTATTTTTCCAGGTAACCAAAACGCTATTCCTAATACAATAAAGCTGTCAAATAATTGCGAAATCACAGTAGATCCGGTACTTCTCAACCAAAGCATTTTTTTTCCAGTTCTATTTTTAAGAAAGTGAAAAAGGGTAACATCAATTAATTGCGAAACGAGAAAGGCCGAAATACTTCCTACAATAATCCACATGCTTTGACCAAAAACGGCACTAAATTGGTCATCCGTGATCAATCCATCACCCTTTACCGCAGGAATATTCAGTCCAATTAACAATAAAATAAAGGTATAAGCAATTAATGCAGCGGTTATTAATGATAACTTTTTCACGCCTTTTTCACCAAAATATTCATTGATTAAATCGGTAGTAATAAATACTATAGGCCAAGGTAAAATCCCTAAACTCATTACATTATTACCAATATAAATGAGTTTGCCGCCAATTAATTCGGCTACTAGTGCATTGGTAATAAAAATACCTGCTAATACAACATATATAATGTCTTTTTTTCTGTGGAACATTCTTATCGTTTTTTCAAAAGTACTAGATTTAAAACATAAAAAAAAACTTCAACCCTAAGATTGAAGTTTTTTATATACTTGTAATCGAATGATTATCCTAAAGCAACTCTTTTGAAACCAGTAACAGTTAAGTTAGCATCTACTGATTTAATATAAGCAGCAACGCTCATAGAACCGTCTTTGATGTAATCTTGGTTAACTAAAGTGTTGTCTTTGTAAAAACGTTGGATTTTACCTTTAGAAATGTTATCTAACATTGCTTCTGGTTTTCCTTCAGCTCTTAATTGCTCTTTAGCGATTTCGATTTCTTTTTCAATGATTGCAGCATCAACACCAGCTTCATTTAAAGCTATTGGGTTCATAGCAGCAGCTTGCATTGCAACGTTTTTAGCAGCCTCATCAGCGCCAGCAACATTAGCAGATAAAGCTACAAGAGTAGCAATTTTACCAGCGTGGATATAAGATCCAATAAATGCACCTTCTAATCTTTCAAAAGCACCAATTTCGATTTTTTCTCCAATAACACCAGTTTGCTCAATTAATTTTTCAGCAACTGTAATTCCGTTAAAATCTGAAGCTAATAATTCGTCTTTAGTAGCATAATGTAAAGCTTGGTTAGCTAAATCAGTTGCTAATTTTACGAAAGCTTCGTTTTTACCTACGAAATCAGTTTCACAGTTTAAGGTAATTGCAACAGCAGCAGTTTTGTCTGCGTTTACAACAGCGACAGCAGCACCTTCAGTAGATTCTCTATCTGAACGGTTAGCAGCTACTTTTTGACCTTTTTTTCTTAAGTTTTCGATAGCTAAATCGAAATCTCCTTCTGCTTCCACTAATGCTTTTTTGCAATCCATCATTCCAGCACCAGTGATAGTTCTTAATTTATTTACGTCTGCAGCAGTAATATTTGCCATTTTGTATTTTTTTAAATTGTTTGTAAAAGTAAAAATCCCAATTACTAAATCCCAAATTCCAATTTTACTAAATTGCTAACTAAACGTTAGAACAAGTTTGGAATTTGGAATTTAATTCTTGGAATTTAAATTATTTATGCTTCAGCTTCAGTAGTAGCAGCATCTTCAGTAGCTTCTACTTCTTTAGCAGGTAATTCATCTTTTTCAACTTTTCTATCAGAAAGACCTTCTACTAATGCAGCAGAAACTAAAGATAAAATTTTATCGATTGATTTAGAAGCATCATCATTTGCAGGGATAACGAAATCAATTGGACGTGGATCCGAATTCGTATCAACCATTGCGAACACTGGAATGTTTAATTTTTGAGCTTCTTTAATCGCGATATGCTCCGCTTTAACGTCTACTACAAATAGAGCTGCTGGAAGTCTAGACATATCAGCAATAGAACCTAAGTTTTTCTCTAATTTTGCACGTAAACGATCTACTTGCAATCTTTCTTTTTTAGATAAAGTTAAGAAAGTACCGTCTTTTTTCATTCTATCGATAGAAGCCATTTTTTTAACCGCTTTACGAATAGTAACGAAGTTTGTTAACATACCACCTGGCCATCTTTCAGTGATGTAAGGCATGTTACAAGCTGCTGCTTTTTCAGCAACGATATCTTTCGCTTGTTTTTTGGTAGCAACGAATAATACTTTTCTACCAGATGCAGCAATTTTTTTCAAAGCTTCATTAGCTTCTTCAATTTTAGCTGCTGTTTTATATAGGTTAATGATATGAATACCATTACGTTCCATATAAATGTAAGGAGCCATGTTTGGATCCCATTTACGAGTCATGTGTCCGAAATGCACACCTGCTTCTAATAACTCTTTAACGTCAATTTTTTTTGCCATTGTGTAATAGTTTACGTTCCGTGATTAGCAATGTTCCGTTGGGCTTTTCGCCTGAGGCTTCATTTAGATGCTAAACTAATTCCCTTTTAATAAGGAATATCGACAACTTTGTTTTTAATTCAATTTTAATTGTAAAAATGTATCTGAAAAAATATTCTGATAAATATCGAATATTAACGTTTTGAGAATTGGAATCTCTTACGTGCTTTTTTCTGACCGAATTTTTTACGTTCTACCATTCTAGGATCTCTTGTTAATAATCCTTCTGGTTTCAGGATCGCTCTGTTTTCAGCCTCAACTTCACACATTGCTCTTGCAATAGCCATTCTTACAGCTTCTGCTTGTCCTGTAGCTCCACCTCCATAAACGTTTACTTTAACGTCAAAGTTAGTTGCATTTTCTGTCATTGACATTGGTTGCATTACTTTGTACTGTAAAGTAGCAGTAGGGAAGTAGTTACTAAATTCTCTTTTGTTCACTGTGATTTTTCCTGTTCCTTCTGAAACATAAACACGAGCAACAGCGCATTTTCTTCTACCGATTTTGTGAATAACTCCCATTACTTAAGATCGTTTAGGTTAACTGTTTTTGGTTGTTGAGCTGCATGTTTGTGCTCAGAACCAACATTTACATTTAAATTTCTGAAAAGTTGAGCTCCTAATTTGTTTTTAGGTAACATCCCTTTTACAGCTTTCTCTACTAATAATGCAGGATTTTTTTGTTGCATTACTTTAGCAGTTAAAGTTCTTTGACCTCCTGGATAACCTGTGTGTCTGATGTACGTTTTGTCATCTAACTTGTTACCAGTAAGGTTGATTTTTTCTGCGTTGATAACAATTACGTTATCTCCACAATCAACGTGCGGTGTATAACTTGGCTTGTATTTACCTCTCAAAAGCATCGCTACTTTTGTTGATAAACGACCTAAGTTATGCCCTTCAGCGTCCACAACAATCCACTGCTTGTCTGCAGTCGCCTTGTTTGCTGATACTGTTTTGTAGCTTAATGTGTTCACAATAATTAATTTAAATTAAACATTCCATTCCCAATAAAGGGAGTGCAAAAGTACAATTATTTATTAGATATACAAATAGGGACACTAAAATATTGCAGAGAACCTGATTTTGTTACATCTAATTATTAGTTTTTTTGTCATTTTAATTCTAAAATAACGTATTTTTACTTTTTTAAATGTAAAGCATGAAAGCAAAAGCCACCTTAAAACAGATTGCAAAAGAGTTTGAAGTATCTATTTCTACGGTTTCTAAGGCATTAAGTGATAGTCCAGAAATTAGTGAAGCTACGAAGATAAAAATTCAAGAATATGCAAAGTTGCAAAATTACAAGCCGAATAGCATTGCAAAAAATTTAAAAAATCAACGCACCAATACGATAGGTATCATCATTCCAAATATTTTAAATCCGTTTTTTGCAAAAGTTTTTAGTGGTATTGAAAAAGCTGCACTAGCAAAAGGATATAATGTTATTACTGGTATATCAAATGAATCGCACGATAAAGAAATGCAAGTAATGGACATGCTCAATAATGGTACCATTGACGGCTTTATTGTTTCGGTAGCAGAAGAAACGCAATCTAAAAAAGAATACCAACATTTCAAAGAAATTATTAATAGCGGAACACCTATTGTAATGTTTGATCGTGTGGCTGAAGGCATTGTTTGTGATAAAGTGATTGTTGATGATTTTGAGTCTTCTTTTGATGCTACTCAACACTTAATCAAATTAGGTAGTAAAAAAATAGCTTTG
>Ga0315907_10001379_pt1 | contig 32859 bp, 17 predicted proteins | sample LakEriMetagenome_3_FD_203525 | JGI IMG/M metagenome (GOLD analysis project Ga0315907, IMG submission 203525) | Freshwater fungal communities from buoy surface, Lake Erie, Ohio, United States - Buoy 12 MA123 | ecosystem: Environmental > Aquatic > Freshwater > Lake > Lake biofilm | place: USA...
ATTCACTCCATACAGTTATCAAGTTGTTTTGATTGGAAACAAAATACAAATATTGCGTGATCCGTCTATTGTTGATCAACCCAACAGCAGCCTTGTACCTCCAGACATTGTGAGTGACAGTAACTTGTTATGGCCTGCTGTGATTGGCGTGTATGGCGTTCTACGTCCTGGGGTCAGTCAGATTAGACTGATTCAGCCTGATGATACCGAAGTAATTGGTACCATTACACTAGATCCCAACGATGACCGATTTGTGTTGTATGATGTGGATATTGACACAGTGCCACAAAATACGCTGGATCCCGTAGATGCTGTGGTCAACCCACTACTGAGTGGTCCTCTCAATGGACTTGACAGTGCACTAGATGGTCAACGCTATTTGCTTACTGAAGGCACTGGAGCACTGGGCAATGAAGGGCCTGCTGAAGCCTGGGTTGGAGCCAACGGGCGGCCATTGGTGGCTAGCGCCAACGACATAATTGAATACCAAAATGGTTATTGGCGTGTGAAATTTGATGCCAGCGCACAATCTAGTATTCAGTATGTCACAAACATAACTACTGGTGTACAATATATGTGGACTGGTGAAACATGGATCAAAAGTTATCAGGGCCTCTATCCTGGAGGTCAATGGATTCTAGTGCTGTAAGAGCAGTGGGTGTTTGGTTTAGGGCCAGCACTACTGGTCGTTACCTGTATCTCTTGCGTAACGACAACAAACACCCCGGTGCCTGGGGACTGCCAGGTGGCAAAGTAGAAACTGGCGAAACTTTGCTGGGTGGTATGGAGCGCGAATGCACTGAAGAACTGGGATTTTTTCCTGAATATCAACGTTTAGTGCCATTGGAGAAGTTTACCAGTGCCGACGGACAGTTTGAATACAACACATGGGTGTGTGCCACTGAGCACGAATTTTGTCCTGAACTCAATCACGAACACCTGGGCTATGCATGGATTGATGCTGGCACATGGCCCAAGCCCATGCATCCAGGTTTATGGAACACTGTGAATATTGAAGCAGTGCAGGGCAAGATTGAAACCGTAGAACGGTATCTTGCCGCTGGCACTGATCGTTAAGCCTGGCTTTCTTGGAAGCTGAGCTGAATTTCTCCCACTGGATTTGACACCGTTGACAGTGCAGTGATCTGCACAGCCAACACTTCAGGCCCGTTAGGGTAAGTTCCTGTACCAGGCACAGTACTGGTACCAATTTGTTTGACTGAACTCAAATCCAACACACCTTGGTTTGTGGAACTAACTGGAATAGCAAACAGTCGTTCACCACCAGTAATATCAGCAGTAATAGCTTGAATTGTTAGTGTCAAGTCATTGGTTGTGGTTGACCCGCCTAACGTATTACCAAGAATCTTGATAGTATCGCCCACTGCATACCCAGTACCAGATGCCTGTATTGCAATAGAAGTAGTAGTTGTGGTGTATGTGGTACCAGCCGCAGTCAAACTCACTGTTACGTTTGCACCCGAACCTGAACTTGACACGTTGACTGGTGTTAAGTTTGCATATACTTTTGAGCTACTGCTGGCAATTTTAACACCACTTCTGCTCAGACCACCTGTGGTATTAAACGGAGCACCAGTTAAACCACCAGTTGCCTGACTAGTAAATGTCGGTGCCACTGAAAACTGGCTAAAACTAGGCTGGAATCCACCACCCAAGTTGTTGAGTCCTTGCCAAGAAGTGTTGGCTGAGTCAATGTTGTTGGGATTCAAAATACCTTCAACTAGATATCGTCCAGCACTTACTTGAAAATTCAAACTGGTCAGTGTTAACTGAGCACGGTTGATCAAGTCACGCACACCCAGATCTCCAATGATACCATTGCTCACGCTGGGAGCCAGGCGCATAGCAAATGCAACTTGTCTGTTACCAATCACAGCAGGCAAACCATAGTTGGTGCGATTATAGGTAAACTGGTAGCCTTCGTCACCATCAAAATTACCATCCATGATTACTGAACTACCCCAGTGGTTAACCAGTGGCGTACAAGTATTACTAATCAATATTACACCAGTGTTGTCTGTATGGCTAGTGGCTGCGCTGGATGTGAAACTGCGGCTTGCACCTTCAACCCATTGCGTAAAGGTAGCACCCCGGGTAACACCAGTTAGGTCATTGCCAGTTTTGCCACTGTACTTGATAATTTCGCTGTCAATCATCACAAACACAGGATAAGTCACAGACGCATCAGGGTAATCAGTTGCATCACGCAGTGTGATTGTGGTTTGACTTGAATCAATGGAACCATTTAAACTGCTGGTTGCAGTTTCGTTAATGGCTTCGTATCGTGCTGGCAAGTTACCAGAACGCATGTATGCTTCATTGTTCAAGTTGTTGTTGGGTCTGCGATGTGCGTGAATAAAACGACCATCTTGACCACGCACCATCCATGTTACATAACCAGCACCGTACCATGAATACTCAATTCCCAACATCTGCATTTTATTGGTGTCAATGGTGTATCCGCTGGGTCCAGTACCATCTATGGTGTCAATGTTGAAATCATCCTGGCGAACTCTAATTTCGTTACGCAAGGTCAGTTTAACTCGAGTTTGATTAGATACCCCACGGAATGTTGGTACCACAGTCATGCGATTGTTATTGGTTATGCTGGTAACACTGTGAGTCATGCCCTTGATCACAATTACATCACCGTTGTTGAGTTGGTCTTGGAATCGGCCATTACCATCACCAGTTACCAAGTTTGAGCCCACACCTACACTGGCCAGGCCAGCAAGTTGGAATGTACTGGTTCGTTGCACAGCATTCAATGATATACCATCTGATTCCCAGAACAAGCCGTTCTGATCATCAAAAATACCAGCGCGAATACTAGATCCATGCCAGGCTGTGATTGCAATTCTAGGTTGCTGTCCCAATTCTGGTGATGCACTACCCAGTACATTTTGAGCTTGTACAACAAAGCTGGTATCGCTGACAATGGTTGTAACTATGTAACCCGTGTCATCGTATCCGCTTGTGGTCACCCCACTTATGGTTATAGTAGCACCAGCGTTTAGCCCGTGTTCTAGATCAGTTGTTACTGTGATATTGCTGTTGACAGTTGTGCCGGCTGCGCTCAAAGCACTGATATCAAACGTTGGTTTTAACATAGTACCAGATGAGAACAAGATACCTTTACCAGACTGGTAACGGAAATATTTTTTAGTCTGACGTATGGCGCTGGCGCCTCGTGTGGGTGTGCCTGGGCCTAACACCACACCACCATCAAATGATCTTGGCAAGAACACTGCATTTGACCGTACATTTATTATGCCAGCCAACGATCCTGAAACTGCTGCGCCTGTCTTGGCTTGATATGTAAAGGTTGTTGTGCTAGGTATACTAATAATAATAAAACTACCGTCGCCGTAGGCTTGGTTGGTGCCAGCACTGAGATTTACCAAAATTGGAGTTCCTGGTACTAGACCATGAGCATAGACTGTGGTCACAGTAATAGTACTGGGATCGGCACCATCGCTAGTGATTGACGCAATGTCCAAATCTGCACCAGTGTAAGGAAAGGCCTGCCGTATGATAGAATCATATTGATTAATTGGGTATCCAGCTGCTAGGCTAGGAGTGCGTCGAGGATAATAGAAGAAATTGTTGTCCTCACTCAAAGATACCAATGACACACCTTCGGCATTTGACGAAGCTGTATTTTGATTGCTGACGTATGATCCAGTAACAACTGGAGTGTCACTTTGGTTGACACCAATTTCACTTAGAGCATTGCTTCCGCTGGCATAGAACATACCAGTCATGCGTACAAACGGTGATCCAGCACCGGCTGCAGTCAATGCAGTGGTATTAAACTGACCACGAGTGATGGTTTGAGTACCATTGACCAAGGTGCTTACCACTGTTTGTTTGACCAATTCTACGTTGGCACTGAGACGCTGAATAACGCTGCCGCTGTAGAAAGTATTGGCAGCAGGAATGTTATACCAACCACGTTGCAGTTGCAAAGTGGTGCTATCTGTAACTTCTTGCACTTGAGCAATTTCCAGTGTGCTTACAGGATAAACGTTTCTTCCAATGGTAATGTTGGCTCCGGCACCATTGGTGTTGTTGGTTTGTCTAGTAACTGTGAGTGTATTGGCTGTTACGTTAGTTACTGCCATGGTTTCATACACACCCGAAGTGTCAGTTTCTACAATAATATAACTGCCGTCCACAATTAACGGTGCGGCCGCAACGTTGGCCACGTTGACTGTGGTTGTTGCTGTGCTGGTAATATTGGCTGTGGCCAGTGTGGTACCACCACTGATTGGGCGATTGATGATCAACACATTGTCAAGTGCAGTGATACCAGTTGTACTGTTAACTGTAAATGTTCTTTCAGCAGAACTGTTGACATTGGCTGTGAGATAAGCACTCACAAAAGGTGTTACATTGCCTTGAGTTTGACTGATAACTAGAGCATAATCATTTGCAATCCAGGCCGGGGTTCCAGGGTTTTGTAACTTGACACTGGTATCAACGTTGGATGTAATTAGGTCATCACCTGCCAACAAACTTAAATATCCATTGGTGTTGTAAACAATATCTCCGCCAATATCTTCATAGAAGCCAGGAATATTGTTGTTGGTGCTGACGTTTTGCCATTTGGTATTTTGTAAACCGTATTCAAAGTCAGCGTCAATAAGAGCTTCGGGATTTGAAATTCTGTTACGACCAATAGCATCTTCGCCAAATGCCCAGGGTTCTACTGTCAAGGCACGATCTTCGATGTAGATAGCCAATTTGTCATTGGCGCTGAGTGTGGTAGTATTAAGATCTAGTGTGATGGTTGTGACACCAGCATACGCTGCGGGAAAAGTAGCGGTTGGCCCAGGAGCCCATGACACTGTGCCGCCCATGGTATTGTCAGCAAAGTTATAGATAGCAACGTTTACTGTTGTATCATAAATGGCCAATATATCCGCTAGATTGTACCTATCGGGAACCTTGACAGTGCCCAGGCCACCTGTACCAGGTGTAAACGAATACTCGTATAGTCTTTTTCTTGCCATCTTTTAAACTCCAAATATAATTTGACCTGCTGTCAAACGGGCTTGTGTATCTTGTCCAAACTTTGCATAAGTGATGCTGGCATCAACTATTTTGCTGGTACCAACTGTGTTGTCGCTTGGTGTGCCAGTATATAGTGTATCGCCAAATATTAAACCAAAAAACGGTGTGTGCACCGCTGGGGCTGTGGGAAAACTTATAGTGGATCCAGTGATACTGAATCCAACACCAGGATTGAGAATTACATTGTTCAAACTCACCATCATGGCATAGGCTGTGGGCGGATTAAAACTGGTGCCGCCCACAGTTATATTGAAAGTGGTTTCTACCCCGTCAAAGATCAACGTGTCTATTTTTCTGTACTGACCAATGTTAGGTGAATTGCCTACATAACTCATTGTGTGTCCTTATAATCTACCAACCACAACTTCGATAACACCTTCTGCGCCATCAAAGTTTTCCAGTGATTTACCAATCACAGTGCCCACAGCTGGTGTTGCACAAGCTTGTGCTCGACCGTGGCCTGCTGATACCATCATGTCACCTTTTCTCACAGTACCCACAACTGATGTTGGCACACGCCCAGTGAGAGCCACCACTGCTGTGTTATCAAATTCTAAGCCTGCGTTCATGACATGCGCTGGATTGGTTGAAATAACACCAGCTACTCTAGAACAATTTTGTCCAACAGTAAGTGTGACTTCAAATTCCCCGCCAAAGCTGACCACAGTGCCTGGTAGGTATTCGGCGTCAGCTCTGTATGTTTCTGCCAAGTCAGCATACTGTGCTGATGTGGCTTTGGCAAAAACAGTGTTGAAATAGCCAGTTGCTGATCCAATATTACCAGCAAGGTTAGCACCACCATTGATGATGTTGCCCAGTGTGATGTTGCCAGTTGTGACTGTCAAGCTACCAAACTGTACTGCTGAACTGGTTGCAATGCTTTGCGGCAAACTCAAGGTCACAGCACCTGCTGATGCACTGGCAGTGACTTGGTTAGAAGTACCAGTGATTGATGTTACGCCTGAATGAGTGTGATCGGAACGTGCAAATGTTGTACCTGTGCCCACTGCACCTGAGGCTGCAATAGCAGTAGGTGTTGTTGAACTTAGCTGTCCAAGAACATAAGCAGTTGTGGCCACTGCTGTGGTATTGGTATTTTGAGCCGCAGTTGGAGCCGCTAAATTACCAGCAGTGCTAATATTGCCGCCTGTGATATTACCAGTTGCACTAACTGTTGCAGCTTGCACCAACCCCACTGTGTTTAAATTAGCACCAATGATGTTACCCACTGCACTGACCACTGCTGTGGCATTGACGTTGGCACCAGTTACATTACCAGTAGTTGCAATTTGACTAATAACGTTGCCACTCAAACTCAACTGTGAGCCCAAGAAAGTGGCTGCTGTGACATTGCCAGTGGCCACAATGTTTGCCGTGGCGCTGACGTTAGCACCTTGTATCAAAGCTGTGGCCAACAAATTACCACCAGCAATGTTGCCAGCAGATGTAATGTTGCCAGTGCTTGACATCTGGCCAACTGTGGTAATATTGCCACCAATTACATTGCCTGTAGAACTGACTACACCGCCTACGCTCACAGCGCCTGTAGACACTAAATTGCCGCCCACTACGTTACCGGTAGCGCTCACAGCACCTGTAGCTGATACTGCTCCGCCTGTGATAATATTGCCACCAGTAATGTTTCCTGTAGCACTGGCAATTCCGCCTGTGAGTATGTTGCCGCCTATGACATTACCTGTGGCACTCAATGTCCCACCTTGAACCAGATTAGTCCCAAAACCGGTGGCTATCAAGTTACCACCAGTGACGTTACCTGTTGCACTAACTAACCCACCTGTAAGAATGTTGCCGCCAGTGATATTACCTGTAACAGTTTCTAACCCACCAATGTAAACGTTGCCCACAATGCCAGCACCGCCAGCAACTCTTAATGCACCCGATGTGGTGCTGGTAGAATTTGTAGCTATTGTGATGTTGGCATTGCTGGAAATTTGAACATTTGATCCAGCAGCCGGCGCCAATGTTATATTGCCAGTGCCAGTTGTGATATTCATTGCTGTGGCATCATAAATGTTGGTTGCCACAACCAAATTGGCAGCAAATACATTACCCACAGCACTGACATAGCCAGATGCCAATACGTTGGCACCAGAAATATTGGCAGTTGAGACAATGCCGCCATCACCAGTGATTGTTCCTACTGCTGAAATTGTGCCACCAGCAGTGATGTCTGTAGTTGCCGCAACGGTTGTGCCGGCACTCACACCATTTGCTGCACTAAAACTGTCTCCGTACACTGCACCAGTAGCACTTATTTGTCCGGCTGTTCTAATGTTACCACCAGTAACGTTACCACCTGCGCTGGCTTGTCCAGCAGTGACCAAATTGCCACCAATGACGTTGCCAGTTACTGTAATCAATCCACCTGTGGTAATATTTCCACCTGTGATGTTGGCTGCGGCGCTGATCATGCCGCCAGTTAGTATGTTACCACCAGATACATTGGCTGCACTGGTTACATTGCCTGTGCCAGTGATTTGTCCAGCAGTGGTTATGTTGCCACCAATTATGTTGCCTGTGACGCTGACGGTAGTGGTAGCATTTACTGCGCCAACTACCGCAAGTCCAGTGCCACTGAATGTACCAATGGTTGTTCCACCTACGTTAGCAACAATGTTACCAGCTGATGCTGCAATTATAACTCGGCTAGTACCATTGTAAATTTGTGTGGTGTCAGTAGTGATACCAGTTAATAGTGCACCATTGCCCAGTACATAGGTACCACTTACGTTGCCTGTGGCACTGAGATTAGCCAAGACCAAATCATTGTAGGTAAAACTAGCATTGGCAGTGTCAACTGTGGTACTGGGCTTGTTGGTCAAATTACCAAACAGTTTGTATTTGGCATCGGTGATGTCACGGAACAAACCGCTGTAGCGTGTGACATCGGTAAAATATTGAGTAACAACCCCCGAATCGTAGGTGTCACCAGGGTTAGCATTGGCCAAGAAGATAAACGGGTCATTAACTTCCAAGCTGTCTGTACCAGTTGTGGTAAATGTTCCGTTAACTGTGAAGTCACCTACGCAGGTGATATCGCCGCCCACGTTCAGGTTACCAACAATACCAGCACCACCGCCCACAGTCAATGCACCAGTTGTTACGTTGGCACTTTCTGTGGTATCAAGCAGGTTCATGTGACCTGTCAGGTGGATATTACCCTCAACTCCCAGGCCACCGTTTAGTACCAAAACACCAGTGTTTTGGTCCACGCTTTGAGTGTTACCATTGAAGATGGCAGCGTTGGCACCAGCCACACTGACAATCATTGATGTGGCATTGGCCCAATACAAACCAGTGTTGTTTGCAGCCACTGAGTACACACTGGGTGCGCCCACAGTACCTGCACCAAATGCATTGGCAGTTAAATTAAGAGAATTTAGTGCGCCAGCTCGATAGGTAACTGTGATGTTATTGGTTCCACTAGCTGGTGGTGTTTGAAAAGTCAAAGTGACATTTTCAGCTTCATAATCCGCAAATGGACGCTGAAGTGTCTGGCCAATCATGACGTCTAGGTCAGACGCTGAGGCCACACTGCGGGCCAAGGTAAACTGCATGTTTACTGCATTACCACTGAAGAACTCAGTACTGGTATTCAGTAATTGCGTTTGCGGATCAAGGCCGATGTAACTCATTATGTAATTTCCATTATACTCATTACAGCATCAAGGCTGGTGGCTGCACTGCTTTGCACAATCAATTTATCTCCTGTGATCAAAACAATCTTTTGATCACCCCCGCCTACTACCAAACTAGATCCTGAACTAATAGGACCGTTCATTACCAAAAATGTATTGGCCGCAGCATTGTCTTGAATGTAAACGTTGGCTGAAATAGCACTAGCAGTCACATTTGTAACCGACAATCCCACAACAACAGTGGTTGTAGCTGATGGAACTGTGTAATTACCTACTTGGGTAGCTGTGGTACCAACGAGTCTACTGAGTTTTCTTGTAAAAGTATTTGCCATTTTTTATCCTAATGCTATCGCAAGAGCAGTTGCGTCTGACACAGTGGCTGCCCTATCTCCTGCAATATTTATGTTGCCCGTAGCTGAGATATTTCCACCTGAAATATTGCCAGTTGTGGTGATATTTGCAGTCATATTGATTGCGCTGACCACGTTTCCACTCAGACTCAAGCCTGTGGTATTGACGTTTCCGCCAATGATATTACCAGTTGCCGATATCAACCCTGCTGTGTTTACGTTACCGCCAACTACGTTGCCTGTGGCACTTAGAGTCACACCCTGCACCAAGGCCACGCTGATTACGTTGCCACCACGTACATTTCCTGTGGCCAATACACCAGCACCAGTGTTGACGTTGCCTGTGGCAGTTACTAGACCAGCGGTGCTGATGTTACCACCAATTACGTTTCCAGTAACAGATGCTAGGCCGCCTGTGTTGATGTTACCACCTGTGACATTGCCAGTAGCCAGCACACCAGAACCAGTGTTGACGTTGGCAGTTGCAGTCACTATACCAGCTGTGATTAAGTTACCACCAGTGACATTACCAGTTGCATCCACAAGTCCTGCAGTATTAAAGTTAGCGCCAGTAACATTGCCTGTGGCTGTCACCAACCCAGCTGTACTGACGTTGCCACCTTGTACGTTACCAGTTGCGCTGACTGTGGTACCACTTACTGTTGCGGCACTGACGTTGCCACCAATAATGTTGCCAATTGCAGTGATTATGCCCCCAGTAACCAAATTGCCACCAGTTACGTTACCAATACCACTGAGTTGAGCGCCACTCAAAACGTTGCCGCCACTGATGTTACCAGTACCGGTCAAAATGTTACCAGCTACTGAAATTCTGCCGCCAACGTTAATATCTGCGGCTGCACCATTTGTGGCAAATGTACCAGTGATACTGAGTGCATTGGTTGTCTTGTCAAAAGTCATGCCCGCAGTGGCGTTGGCAAAACCGGTATCATTAAACAGTACCTGTGTGTTTGAGCCAGCTGCACTGACATTGCCTGAAATATTACCGTAGAAAGTGGTAGCAATTACATTGCCACCTGTAATGTTGCCTGCGGCGATAATGCTAGTTCCTGCATTGAAATTGCTTGCGTTGACGTTGCCAGTTGCAGTGATCAATCCACTGGTGACAATATTGCTACCTGTTACATTGCCTGCGGCTGTTATCAAACCAGCAGTTACTACATTTCCGCCAATGACATTGCCAACACCACTAACATTGCCTGATGAGAACAACTGGCCTGCACTAACAAGATTGGAAGTGCTGATATTACCAGCACTTAGGTTACCAAATGCAGTGATTGTTCCAGTTGCAGAAATCAAACCTGCTGTCAAAATGTTGCCGCCTGTGACATTGGCTGTGGCACTTACAGCTCCAGCAACACTGACAGAACCACCAGTAATCAAATTGCCGCCGGTTACATTGGCTGCGGCTGATATCAATCCACCAGTTAGCACATTGCCACCAGTGATGTTGCCTGTGGCACTTGCAGTACCGCCTGTAGACAAGTTGCCACCTGTGACTGTGGCTGCGGCTGATATCAATCCACCAGTTAGCACATTGCCACCAGTGATGTTGCCTGTGGCACTGATCAATCCTGTGGTGCCCATGTTTGCCACATTGGCATTGCCAGTTGCGTTGATTGTACCTGAAATATTGGCACCAGTAGGTGTTGTGGTCAATACGCTAACACCGTTAGCAGCCAATACAATATTAGCACCAGCGCCACTGATAATTGTCAATTCACCTGTGTCAACGATATTGCCAGTAATGTTTATATTACCGCCCAAAACATTACCAGAAGCACTGATAAATGCACCATTGATATTGGCACCTTCTACGTTGCCCACAACAACAACATTACCACCAGCTAAGTTGCCAGTGGCACTGATTGTGGTACCTTGTACCAACGCACCCGAAAGTACATTGCCACCTGTGACATTTCCAGTTGCAGTGACCAATCCAGCTGTACGCAAGTTTCCGCCATCAATATTGCCAGTTACCGATGCTAGACCAGTAGTGAGCAAGTTTCCACCGTCAATATTGCCAGTTGCACTGACTAGTCCTGCTGTGCGTAGGTTACCACCAATAACGTTGGCAGTTCCACTAACAGTAGCGCCCTGAACCAATCCAGCTGTGATTAAATTGCCACCAGTTACATTACCGGTTGCTGTGATTAACCCGCCAGTGTTGAAATTACCGCCACTGACATTTCCAGTAGCCACAATCAAACCGCTGGTATTGTAATTTGCACCATCAACGTTGCCAGCAGCACTCATTGTACCACCAGTGCTCAAATTACCACCAAACACAGTACCGGTTGCTGTGATCAATCCACCTGTAACAATGTTGCCACCTGTAACGTTACCTGCGGCTGTGACATACCCACCAGCTACTACGTTGGCTCCAACAATGTTTCCTGTTGCAGATACCAAACCAGCTGTGCGTAGGTTACCACCTTGTACATTACCAGTCACAGTTGCAAAACCACCTGTGACCAAATTACCACCTGTAACGTTACCAGTTGCGCTGACCAGGCCACCGGTAACAATATTGCCGCCACTGACGTTGCCTGTAGCAGCCACAGTGGTGCTGGTAGTAACAGATATAGCATTTACAGCACCAACTGTGAGTGTGCCGTAACTGTTGACTGTGACAATTTCGTTGGCAACGCTAACATTGGCTGCTGCAATCAACTGGCCGGTTGCATTTTGATACCCAATAAACGCACTGTTTTCAGCAGTGTTAAAGTACCAAAGTTGTTCACCACGATCTTTGCCATCGTTAACAGTTAAAGGTGTATTGTTTGCACCGCGGCCAAGACCAATTATAGGATCAGCAACATTCAAATCAGTGATGTTAATGTAAGTTACATTGCCGTTAACAATCAAGTTGCCACCAATGGTAGCATTGCCAGTTGTGGTCAATGCTCCAGTGTTGACCAAACCACCAGTAGTAATATTGCCACCAATGATGTTGGCAGTGGCCGATATTAATCCACCAGTCAATAGGTTGCCACCAGTGATGTTAGCAGTGGTGGTTACAATACCAGTCAATGATGCCAAGTTACCAGTGTAAGTTGGCAAGTATGCCTGCACGTTGGCGTTGCTGTAACTGGCTGGTAACCCAGTGATTAGCGCACCATTACCAATCAAATAATTGCCAGTAATATTGCCCACCGCACTTACTGCGGCTCCAGCCAATACATTGCCACTGGCTGTGACAGTTGCACCAGATACATTGCCGCCAATGATATTACCAACCGCACTAACTAAACCACCAGTATTGAGGTTAGCACCAGTAATGTTGGCCGAAGTTGTGACAATACCAGTCAATGATGCCAAGTTACCAGTATATGTTGGCAAGTATGCAGCCACTTCAGTGTTGCCGTATGCAACAGGTAAGCCAGTAATTTGGCTACCATTACCAAACAAGTATGCACCGCTAACATTGCCAGTGGCACTGACTGCACCAGTTGTGGTTAAGTTTTGTCCAACTACGTTACCCGCTGCGGTCACAACGCCACCAGTTATAATGTTACCACCTGTTACATTACCAGCAGCACTTGCAGTACCATTTGTGATCAAACTTGCTACGTTGGCAGTATTAATTGTGACTAAGTTACCACCAGTGATATTGCCGCTGGCGCTGATGGCTCCTGTTACTTCAGTACCACCTGAAGTAATCACAACCACATTTGATGTACCACCAATTGAAATGTTGGCGTTACCACCTGAAACACCAATGTTGGCTTCAGAAGTTCCGTTTACAATTTTTGTAACACTGATAGCAGCACTCAATCCAGTGAGCTGGCTACCGTTACCAAGAATGTATCCACCAGTAATATTGCCAGTGGTCACAATATTATTAGTTGAGTTAATATTGCTAACAACATTGCCAGCCAAACTCAAAGTGTTACCAGTGATTGCACCTGCGGTAGTTATGTTACCACCAATGACATTGGCAGTTGAGCTGAGAGTTGTGGCAGTAACTACGTTTGCACCAGTAATGTTACCACCTGTGCCAGAAGTAACAATGTTGCCGCCAGTAATGTTGCCAGTGGCGCTCACTTGTCCGGCTGTGTTAATATTACCGCCGTTGATGTTGCCAGTTGCTGACACCACGCCTGGAGTATTAACATTTCCACCAGCAATATTGCTTGTTACATTAAAAGCACTTACTACGTTACCTGAAAGACTTAATCCTGATGCATTTAAGTTACCACCAATAATGTTACCAGTTGCAGTGATTAGGCCAGGAGTTTGAATGTTGCCACCGCGGATATTACCTGTGGCCAATACACCTGCTGCGGTATTGATATTTCCAGTTGCGGTAACTAAACCGCCTGTGATAACATTACCACCAGTGATATTGCCAGTTGCTGTTACCACTCCACCGGTGCTGATATTAGCACCAATTACATTGGCTGTGGCACTAATATTTCCAGTTGCAGAAACTGCACCAGCTGTGATAACATTACCGCCAGTAACATTGCCGGTAGCACTTACTTGTCCAGTTGTACGTACATTACCACCAGCAACGTTACCTGTAGCCAGTACACCTGCTGCGGTATTAATATTTCCAGTTGCAGTGACCAACCCGCCAGTGTTGACATTGCCACCAGTGATGTTGGCTGTAGTGGTTACAATACCAGTTAACGATGCAAGATTACCAGTGTATGTTGGCAGATAATTTGCTACATCAGCATTGGCATAAGTTGCTGGCAGTCCTGTGAGCTGTGATCCATTACCTAGGATATATGATCCACTAACATTGCCAGTAGTTATGATATTAGAGCTATTTGTGCCTGAGGCTAGATACGTTGCTACGTTAGCATTGGCATAAGTTGCTGCCAATCCTGTGAGCTGTGATCCATTTCCAATAAAATATCCAGCAGCAACATTACCAGTAGTAGTAACGTTAGCAGTAGAGTTGATTGCGCTGACCACATTGCCACTCAAACTCAATCCAGTGGCATTGAGATTGCCGCCACCTATATTGCCAGTTACTGCTAACGACCCCAGTGTGCCCACACTGGTAATATTGGTTTGAGCAGCAGTGGTCAAGGTGCCTGCAATGCTGGTACCACTCAAATTGCCACCAGTAATATTGCCAGTTGCTGAAACTTGTCCTGCTGTGGTTATATTTCCACCAACTACGTTGGCAGTTGCAGAAATTGTTGTACCTTGTACCAAAGTGGTTGCCACTACATTACTAGCATTGACATTGGATGTTGCAGATACATTGCCAGCAGTTTGAATATTACCGCCAGTGATATTGCCTGTGGCACTAGCTTGCCCCACAGTAGTCACATTGCCAGCAATCACATTTCCTTGAGCTGATACCACTCCCAACACAGTCATTGTGTTAGAATCTGAGTTGTATGTGAATCCTGCTACTGCACCAGCATTACCTTGATTGTTATAAAGAACTTGTGTGTTAGAACCTGGAACAACCAAATTGCCTGTGATGTTTCCAGCAAAATTGCCCACAAAATAACCTGCGGTAATGATATTACCGGCAGCACTAACTACACCTTGTGTTCGTACATTGCCACCATCAATATTACCACTTGCATTGACAGTTACAGGACTAAACGCTCCTGAAATACTTAAATTACCACCACTGATATTAGCAGTTGTTACAATGTTTCCTGTGGCCGATACTATACCACTAGACAGTACGTTGCCACCAGTGATATTGGCTGTAGCTGATACTTGACCAGCTGTGGTCAAGTTACCACCTGCAACATTGCCAGTTACAGTAGCAGCCGTTAATGTACCAACGCTGGTAATGTTGGGCTGTGCATTTGTTGTTACTGTACCAGCAGTGGTAGCTGTAGCGGCCGAATCAGCATACGTTGCATTGGCCACTGTGCCTGACACATTAGCACCTGTTATGCTAGTTAGTAATGAACCATTGCCTACAAAGTATCCTGCAGTCACATTACCAGTGGTCAATATGGGGTTGGTACCAAATGCAGCCAAGTTAGCTGCCACATTGGCATTGCCATATGTGGCAGGCAGCCCAGTCAGTTGCGAACCATTACCTAAAATGTAATTGCCTGTGATATTGCCAGCTGCCGACACTTGACCAGCAGTAACAACGTTACCACCTGACACATTGGCTGTGGCAACAACTTGTCCACCAGTATTGATGTTACCACCAGTGACGTTGCCTGAAGCACTGAATACTGTGCCAGTTACACTTTGAGTAGCACTAAAATTGTTTGCAATAACGTTGCCAGCAACTGTGGCCAGGCCACTTGACACTAAATTACCGCCTGACACATTGGCAGAAGTAACAATGTTGGCAGAATTGGTTCCGCTTGCCAAGTAAGTGCTAACGTCAGAGTTGGCATACCCAGCTGGTATTCCAGTTAATTGTGAACCGTTACCTAAAATGTATCCACCTGAGATGTTGGCTGTAGTCGTAATATTACCTGTGCCACTGATGACGTTTGACCCCAGTGCTGCCAACAATGTGGTAACATTAGAATCTGTATAAGTTGCTGGCAATCCTGTTAACTGACTACCGTTACCTAGAATGTAATTGCCGGTGATATTTCCAGTGGTGCTCACTGTGGTAGCGGTGATAGCAGTTGTGACAGCTAGATTGCCACCAGCTAGGTTACCAGAATAAGTGGGCAGGTAATCTGCTACATTTGAGTTGCCGTAACTGGCCGCGATACCAGTCAGTTGACTACCATTACCAAACAAATAGTTGCCAGTGATATTTCCAGAAGCTGAAATAGTACCTGTGACTTGAATACCAGTTGGTGTGGTTACTTGAACATTGCCCACACCGTTGACTGTTTGAACCAAGTTACCATTAGCACCAGCCACACTGAGCACAGTAGAACCGTTGCCAATCTGTGAAACTGCTACGTTACCGGTGGCGGTGACGTTGCTCAAGAATCCGCCATCACCAAAAATAAATGCGCCTTGCACATTACCAGCAGTGCTGATTCTTCCTGTGGCATTTATGTTGCCAGCACCAATGTTGCCACTGTATGTGGGCAAATAGGCCTGTACATTAGCGTTAGAATAGGTAGCTGGCAAACCAGTTAGCTGTGAACCATTACCAAACAAGTAATTGCCAGTGATATTGCCAGCAGCTGATACTTGTCCAGCAGTGACCAAATTACCACCAGTGACGTTGGCTGTGGCTGATACTTGGCCGGCTGTGTTAACATTGCCACCAATCACATTGGCAGTGGCGCTGATTGTGCCACCTTGTGCAATACCAGTTGTAACAACATTGCCACCAACAACGTTACCAGTGGCACTGACAGCACCACCTGTGACCAAATTACCACCTGTGACGTTAGCAGTCACTGATACAGTAGTACCAGTGTGTGTGGTGGCGTTGACATTGGCTCCGCCAAGAATATTACCGCCAATTATGTTACCAGTAGCACTAACTGATCCAGTAGCCAGAACATTGCCACCAGTAATTATATTGCTGCCTGTGATATTGCCTGTGGTACTGACTGTGGCTGCGGTCACAGCCCCGCCAATCACAGCATTGCCGCCGCCTAAATTACCAGTGTATGTAGGCAAGTAGGTTGCTACGTTGGCATTACTATAACTGGCAGCAACGCCAGTCAAGAATGCACCATTGCCCAAAATGTAACTGCCAGTAACGTTGCCTGTGGTACTGACTGTGGCTGCGGTCACAGCTCCAGTTACTGCGGCATTACCGCCAGCTAAATTGCCAGTGTATGTGGGCAAATAAGCCTGTACATTGGCATTGGAATATGTTGTGGTAGCACCCACCCCTTGCAGCGTGAATGTACCACCAACAGGATTGGTAATGATCACAGATGTGGCATTGGCACTGATCAATGCTCCACCAAGATCAATAGTGTTGCCAGCTAGATACAAGTCGTTGAATCTTTGAGTAGGTGAACCTAGATCATAAGTTACGTTGGCTGAAGGCAATAGATTGGCTTTGACTGTTATTGTGTTAGTGCCAAATACTGCTACATTTGATGTGCCAGCAACACCAACAGTTACATTGCCTCCAGAAGCACCAATAGCCACGTTACTGGTACCATTGCTGATACTGCTGGTAGACACGTTCAGTCCTGTGAGTTGACTGCCGTTACCTATGAAGTAGTCACCAATTACATTGCCTGTAGCACTGACACTGCCCGCAGTTCTAATATTTCCGCCTGACACATTGGCAGTGGCTGCAATGGCGCCCGCGGCTGTGATATTTTCAACCCCAAGAATATCGTTGTTTGTCAACAACAATGTATCGCCGCTGGCTAGTTCTTGTATCTGCCCACTACCAGCGTTTATAATCAGCGGAATTCTATTTGCCATTATGTTAATCCAATTTTTATATTTATGTGGTGTATATCACTACGTTTCCGGTGCGAGCCAAAACATTAAAACTGTTATTGCTGGCCAAAGGCACGGTGACTGGAGTAGTTCTAGTACCCACAGTAAGAGTTCTTGTAAAAAGAGTGTTACCAATATAAATGTTGCCTGTAGCTTGCAAATTGCCACCAGTAACATTGCCCGCAGCTGAAACCAGTCCAGCTGTGGTGATATTTCCACTAATTAAATTGCCTTTGATATTGGCAGTGGTTGAGCTGAATACAGCTACATTGCCAGTGCCGCCCACGCCAATAGTTACATTACCGCCTGAGCTCACAACAGCAACATTTGATGTGCCATTAGCAATGGCAGTTCCATTGCCTGATCCGCCTGCGATGCCTGTGAGCAAACTGCCATTGCCCACAAAATATGTGGCATAGACAGTGTCAATTCTACGAGCAGGAGCTCCAATATCATACACAGCATCGATGCTGGGCATGATTGTGCTGTTGGCTTGAATGTTGCCAATTCCATTGGCGGCTAGCACAAGATTGTTGTTTGTGCCAGTGACTGTGATAGTATTACCACTGATTACTACATTGCTACCAACCGGACCGGCGTCATAAATCTCAGTAAAGTTTTCATTTACTGCATTAAATGCGTTTCTTAACGGTTCACCGGTGCCGTCATTGGCTGCGGCGCCAATGTCAATGATTTGTTGTGCCATAGGTAATCAAGGTCCTCTGGTGTATTTACCAAAAAACCTAGATTGTAAGTTTAGGCAACTCGGGTGTAAACTAGGTAAGCGCCTGTTTGCGCGGTGATTGTGCCGGTGGAATTTTGAAATCTCATGGCCACTGTGACGTTGGCAGTGTGGAAGAATGTTCCTGAAATTCTCAAAGTTCTAGCAGTTGTGCCAGTACTAGCATAGGTTGTGCCCACATCATCACTGGTAGTTTTAGTAGCTATGCTGAAAGCGCCAGTGGCAGTAAGTTGTTGTTGAGTAGTATAGTTACAAGTACCAGCAGAAAAGTTTACTGCTGGAGATATAGTCATTGATCCGTCTGGAACCAGTGGAATGTAAGCTTCAAAGCTGTAGCGTTGATTGGCTACTGCATCAAACTGCAAAGTTCCAATAGTGACCGGGGTAGCTGAAGAAATTGCCGCCGGGCTGCTCAATACCACATAGTTAGGAACTGCAATACCGCCACCGGTTAAATTGCTGCTCACACTGACATTGGCTGCACTCACGGTGTTTGTTATAGCAGCATTGGCACCGTTTACGTTGCCAGACATTGAAAGAGTAGTAGCTGATACTACGTTACCGCCAATGATGTTTGACGTTACACTCAAAATACCAAGACTGTTGACATTGCCACCAGTGATATTGCCAGTAGCAACAACCCCGGCTGCGCCAGCTGACACTGCCCCTGCGCTGATAACGTTGCCACCATTGATATTACCAGTTACTGACGCTAGGCCAGTAGTTCTTAAATTACCAGCTTGTACATTACCTGTGCTGGTGATAGATCCAGCTGTGAGCAAATTACCACCGGTGATATTGCCCACAGCACTGATGGTACTTGATCCATACACAGTACCAGTCACTGCCAGAGTATCTAGCGGTGCGGCGTTGGCAATACCCACGTTGCCCACACTGTCTACAGTTACTTTGGCTGTGGCTGCTGCACCGTTAGTTGAAGTAAAAATTTGCACCAAGGCATTGCCCAGTAGTCCTGATGCAGTGCTACGAATAGCTGATGTGACTCTAGGACCTGGACTAGCGTCGCTGGTATACCATTCAACTCCACCAAAAACTTGTCCATCAACAATAATGGTGTCTGTGTCTTCAAATCTCAAGGTAGGTGTGCCTGCGCTGGCATCACGTTGTATTAAAATGTTACCAAAACTGGTAACATTACCGCCTATTATATTGCCTGTAGCCGATACCAATCCTGCTGTGCGTAAGTTGCCACCTTGTACGTTGCCAGTTACACTGGCTAGTCCTGTGGTAAATGTACCAGTATTGGCCACAACTAACACGTTGCTGGTACCGCCCACACTGATATTGGCATTGCCATTTACAGTTTGAATTTCAATGCTGGTTGTGCCGTTGTAGATTTTGTCGCCAGCAATGTTGCCGGTCAAACTGGCGTTACCTGTCACAGTCAAATCGCCAATGATATTGACCGTGGTGCTTTCCATGGCTATAGTATCGCCTGGATTTATTGTGAGAATAGTGTAGTCGCCGTTGACACGCTTTACTGAAGACATTTATAGGTCCTTTGTGTTATTTATACGGTACAAAAAGTCTGTCATGGGCATGTGTACAAGATTTTTGATTTTTGTAAGATCTTCGATATTAGCAGTGGTGCTGCCTTGCACTCTAAAAAAGCTCACAGTAGGGAAATCTTTGGTTACTTGAATCAATTGTCGTATCCAATTGCCAGTAAAAGTGGGTTTACTATTGCTTTTTTTGTAGAATTCTGTGTCAGCATATACATTATTGAATCGGTCTCCAGTGACTGGTCCCATATCAAACCCCAGCAAATACACAGATTGATGCTGATCCAGTGCGGCTTGAGCCACTGCAATAGGTCCTGAACTGTATCCATAGTAACTTTGGGGAACTCGATGCGCCCCCAGGCCTGGTATCGGCTTACGAGTGTACATACGATTGCTGGTAGCGTATCCAGTGTTTTGAATAGCCATGCTGATGGGCTGATCAGTTGAGATCAATACATCTGGGACAAATTCACGATATATTGCATTGCAGCCGTAAATTTTTCCACAAGTTTTGAGCACAGCAAGATCAACTTGTAATCTACTGACTCCGTTACCTAACACAAATGCTGCGGTCATAAAAAATCCTCCCAGTAGTTATCTGGGAGGATCCAAGGGTTAAATCAATTAAGAAGTAACGTTGTCAACAATGGCCAAGTCAAGCAGATTTTGTTGTCCGCTTTGTACTGTGCCTGTGTTTGCAGTACCAGTGGTACCTGATTTAATAACTGTACCTTCGTCAGTGAAGAAGTTGGTTGCATAACGCTTGTCAGCCACAACACTTGCTGCCGCATAATCTGATCCGCCAGTCCAATCCAACAAGAACTTGTTGGTCAATTTGGAGATTGTAGTAGCAGTAGAATCAGTATTGGTAAATGTAATAGCCATCAAACCAGCAGCTGGAGTAACATCATTATCTAGCACACAAACGCCTACAGAATATGCTACGCCGTTGCCGCCACCGTCGGCACCTGTCGCTGTGAAAATTCCACCTACTGCAATATCAGATTCTGCACCAATTGATTGCCAGTTGGTGGTTCCCAATGTAACAACTTGGTATGCTTGACCAACAATAAAACTGCCATCGTTGACGCCAGTGGCATCACCAACCAGATATTTGTGTGAACCTTTTTGACGGATGATATATCCTGCGGCAACACCAATGCCAGATCCACTTGGATTGGCAATGTTAACAATTACGTCAATTCTGGGATTGGTAGTAGTTGGTGTATCAGTAGGGGCTGCACCACCAACCACGCCAAGGTATTCAGTAGCACTGAGTGTGTCGCCTGAGTTGGTCACTGGAGCAGTTAATGATCCAAAGTTTGGAAAGCCAATATCCACACTAACGCTTGCACCGCCGTTGCCTGAACCAGTAGATGTTTTTTGTATTTTAAGAGGACGTCCCATTGTTTTCTCCTTACAGAAGTCCGATGTGGGTTCTAGCCACTACGCGGGGGTTTCCGCATAAAACGCCGAATTGCGTTGACAAGTATTTATGGAAATGTTAGAATCAACTCATATAGCCATTAAATAGTACCATGGACACTAATTTTTTAATTGAGCAAGGTAATCAGCACCGATCACAAGGTGAATTTGAACAAGCGTTACAATGCTATGCTTTGGCATTTGTACAAGATAGACACTGTGCTGCCGCCTTCAACAACTATGGCAATGTGTTGCGTGAATGTGGCGAGGCTGAAACTGCTATACCATTTCTTCAATGTGCAGCCAAACTGGATCCAAAAAATGTCACCGCAAAATTTAACCTTGCTGTGGCTTATTTGATCACTGGTGATTACACTCGTGGTTGGCCAGCTTATGAAACTCGTTGGCAATACGAACATCTTGCTGGCACTGAGCCCAAACATGATCGACCACGTTGGCGTGGCGAAGATCTCAAAGACAAAACTATTTTGGTAGTGGGCGAGCAAGGTCACGGTGACAACATTCAATTTTGTAGATTTTTATACAATCTGCATGTGGCTGGTGCCCGCATCAAGCTACAGGTCACTGATGGCTTGATTCCAATATTGAGCAATAGTCCACTGTTGCAACAGGTCAGTAGCTACAGCACAGACATGGGTGACTTTGATTACTGGATTCCTATCATGAGCATACCCGGTGTGCTAGGAGTGACTTTGGAAAACTTGCCCAGGCCAGTAAGTTATCTTAACGCCGACACAGGCTTGATGCAACAGTGGTTGCAACGTTTGGGACCAAAAACCAAACTGAGAGTGGGTCTTAGCTGGAGTGGGCGTAGAGACTCTTGGCTCAATCAACACAAAGCCATGCCATTTGACGAAGCATTACAACTGGTCAGGGACAATCCTCAGTACGAATGGTATAACCTACAAGTTGATGCTACTGAAGACGAAAGCTTGGCGTTGAATGATGCTGGTGTTAAACTGTTTCCTGGTAGCATAACCAGCTTTGCCGAAACCGCAGCCTTGATTATGCACATGGATGTGGTGCTCAGTGTAGACACTGCGGTAGCACATCTCAGTGGAGCGTTGGGTCGTCCCACGTGGATTATGTTGCAGTGGTTTGCTACTGATTGGCGCTGGATGCTGAACAAGGACAGTTGCGCTTGGTACAGTACTGCTAGATTATTTAGACAGCCGGCCTACAATGATTGGAAGTCAGTGACTAAAAAAATCAGCCAATACCTAAGCTGGATGAAAGTATAGTCAATAAAAACCCGCCGAAGCGGGTTTTTATTGCACTGAATATGCGGTAGTAAATTTTAGCTGAAGCTAAGGTTACTAACTGCAATTTCTCCCACATAGTCACCGGCGTTACCGAATGACGATGCAGTGTTGGTCAACTCAATGTAACCATAACGTGTCATGAATGACACCACTGGTTCAAAGGTGCTTGGATCCAGCACAACACCACTTGACATCAATGGGATGTATGGGCAGTAGAATGCAGGAGCGTCAGCTTCTGAAGAGCCTTTGTAGCCAACCAGAACTGGAGTTGTATCGCTAGCATAGCTGTCAACGAACACTCTCATAGAACCGTTCAGGGTACCAACAAACTTGGTGTTTGTAGGTGCTTCAAAGGTGCCTTCTGTGGTACGAGCAAAAGCTGAAGTTGTTGCACTTTGCAACACTGTCAGAGCAGCTGAAGACACAACAGCGTAGTTACCAGCGCCACGACGAGTACGTTGGGCGATCAAGTTAGCAACACGGTTGATCAACACAGCCAAAGCGGCGTGTTCGTCACCAACGAATGTAGCTGTACCTGAAACGGTAGCTTGGTTGTATGTGAACTCAGTAGATGCCAATGAGCGCAAGCTCAAAAGAATCTCTTGGTCAATTTCAGCGGTAATTTCTTGAGCCAAAGCTGCCATGATTTCAGCTTCAACGTCGATGCCATGCATGGCTTGAGCATCTTGGGCACTTTCAAATGTCCAACGTGCTTGCAATTTACGAGTCTTGGCTTCAACAGCTTGCTTCAAGATTTGAACGCTGATTTGCTTACCGCCAGTACCTTCCATGCTAGCTGTTGAGCCGCCGGTGTAGGTAGTAGCTGTGCTAGTACCTTGAGGAACTGTAGAGTATGCAGTAGCGATTGTGAATGGGCTCAAAGCTTCTTGGCCAGCAGTGACGCTTGTAGCGGCAGCTGAACTGTCAGTCAAACTCTGTGCGTAACGCACACGCAAGGTGTGGATCTGTCCAACAGGTCCGGTCATGGGCTGAACGCCAACCAACTCGTTAGCAATAACGGTGGGCATAACACGACGGATTACTGGCAGAATCACACGGTTCAATGTTGCAATGTTACCGGCAACAGTGCTGCCAGAACTTGCATTCTCTTTCAAGTAGCGTCGGGTATTCTCAAGAATAACCTTCATGCTATTGCGTTTGGTGCCTTGGAGGCCTTCTAACAGGGCCTCTTTGGTCTCATCCCAACGACTTTCTAATAGTTCTTGTGACATTTAAGTCTCCTAAAAAATTTTAAAGCCCTGCCAGACGCTTCAAGTCAATCACATTACTGCGATCTTCTTGTTGTGACTGCTGGTTCGGAACATTTTTATCACCAGTGACTGCGGTGACGTTTTCTGTGATCACTTTGGGAGCTTTCACAGAACGGTCTTCCAGCACTGCTGGTAGATACTTTTCGAAGGCGTTTTTCAAACGGTTAGTTTGGACGCTTTCGAGCAAATTACGCATGACTTCTTGCTTTTCCTTGTTCAAGGGACGTAGCAGTTCATCCATTGTGCTGTCACGCTCGTTGGATTCTTTAATCATACGCAGTTCGCGTTCTTTTGACTCAACCAAGACTTTTACTTTCTTGCTGAGTTCAATTGCTTCGGCCAACTTACGGTCCTTGTTGGCAATGATGTTATGCAAATTACGAACTTCGGCTTTCTCATTGAGATGAGTAGCACCAAATTCTGCTGCATAAGCTTCAAAGATACGACGGCCAAAATTGTTCTCTCGAGCAACTTTAATGTCTTCCTGCAACTGATTGAGTTCTGCCTTCAAATGACGGCTAACAGCTTGACTCATTTTCTGAGCACTTTCTTTAACGAAACGTGTCTTCAGTGATTCAAGTTTTTCGCGTGCTTCGCGTACCAAACGAACCTTGGTTTCCACCACGTCACGTTTGTCACGAGCAAATTCTTGAATCTCATGTGCCAATGCATGCACCACAAAGTTTTCCAACTTGGCCAAACCTTCTGTGTGCATTTTGCGATCTCGGCGTAGTTCGCTAATTTCTTCAGCCAGTTTCTGAACCAAGAAGCCGTTAAACTTCTGTGCTGATTCTTTCATTTTAGCTTGGAACTTAACGCGATCTTCAACCAATGACTGCTTCTCAGCAGCAATGGTTTGAATTTCACCAGCAAGACCTTCTGTTACCATCTTATCTAGGGCTTCGACCATGACTGACTTGTCATGCTCATAGCGGTGTGCAAACTCTTCTCTGAGTTCTGCACGAACTGATTCACGGGCTTCGTTCAGTTTAGATTCCCAAGCTTCGTTGAGTTCCTTACCGATTTCTTCGTTAATCAGGCCGCTTTCGAGCAATGGTTTAATAGCATCAAACATGCCTGGTTCTCCTTAGATTTTGAGATCCTTGATGAGGCGTTTGACTTCCTCTTTCAAGTATCTCTGTACTTTGTCACCCTCGCCAGCTTCACGAGCCATTTCCCACACTCTATGACCATGCTTCATGTTAAGCAAGCCCTCATAGATAGCTGTGGGATAGGCATTGGGTGCGCTGGGTTGAGCAACCACATCTATAGTGACTATTTCAAAGTCACTTACATGTCCTGTTCGGTCATCAACATTACCAGAACCACGACTGCTTACACCCAGCTTTACGCCAGATGTCAACAGTGTCTTTATCAATTCCCCCATGGGGGTTGGTAGAATTTTCAACTTGCCGCAACCAGCATGTCCGTCCATCCACATGCCTTCAACTGTGTGGCACACACGATCCAAGTTAATCTTGAGATCGTCTGGATGGTCCACTTCACCTAAAACGGAGTTACCGTTACGGATCTGTTCGTTGATGGTTTCTACTGCCTTGATAATTTCGTGGCGTGGGTAAATGCGTTCATTTGCATTGCGCTTGTCGCCTTCAATGCAGATGCCTTTGAGATAGAGATTCTTTTTGCCAGACACATCAGCCTCTTCCAAGACTTGGATGTTGGCCTGGCTAAAAGTTAGATCTTCTCTTAGGTATTTTGATGACATTTAACTACCTTAAATTAACGACCACCGGGTAGTGGGCTCTTGGTGTTTACACCACTGGCTTGACTCTTTACTGGGGCTGGGGCAGCAGATTTAAATGCTTTCTTACCAGCGTCTTGAGTAGGAGTTACGCCTAGATCTTTTACTGTGTTGCGATAAGCGGCAGTGTCGTGATGACCGCCACCATCGGCACCAGTTTTAACTGGCTTGCTGGCCATACCAGTTGCACCTGAGTTAAATGCTACAGGACCGGCTTTGCCATCACCTTGTTCAGTGGTCACTGGCTTTGGGGCTGCTTTGAGTGTAAGAGCTTCGGCCATGGGCATCATGCCCATTTCGCCCATCTCTTCGGTGTCGTCCATTTCAATGGCATCGCCGCCCTCATCAGGACCAAATCCGTCGCCGTCGCCCATGTCATCACCACCGCCCATTAGGTCTTCAAACTCGGCCATCAACTGGTCCAGTTTGTCTTCTAAATTCATAATGTCGTCTTTGGTTGCTGGTTCGTCACTACCGCCCATGTCGTCTCCGCCCATGTCGTCGCCACCAATTTCAATTTCTTCTTCGCCTTCTTCGCCTTCCATGTTCATGTCAGATTCCTCTTCCATTTCCACTTCGTCGATTAGGTCGTCAGATGCGTCGCCGCCTATGGCGTCTTCGTCTAACTCTTCTTCGTCTTTTTCGCCTTCCTCGGCTTCGTCAAGCTCTTCTTCAGCTTCGTCAAGCTCTTCAGCTTCTTCTTGCATCAAATTTTCATAAATTTGACGGCTCTTTTCCACTACAATATCATGGAAAAGCTCTTTAGCTTTCGCTTCTTCATCATTGATCACATATTCGATCAATTGTTCAAATCTGTTCATACGGAAACTCCTATAGGTAAAGTGTGCTGTTATTTACATAACAACCTAAAATATGGTGGTTTAATGGTAGAAAAAGGCTGATATTTGTCCCAAGTGGACAATATTATGCCACTGGTTGTGGCGGCGGTGCGTACTGTTGACGCACGTCTTTTAATTTTTCTTTGTATTCGTATGCGCGAACATCGTTCATTTTGCGCAGTTTGTTTAATTGTCTCAAGGTGAGACGAGTTTTGCGAAGATCTTTTAGACGTATTTGACTGTTATCGTCCTTGAGATCTTGATAGGCTTCAGGTTCTTTGTTCCAAAACTCTTGTAGTAGCATAGTGATATTTATACAGTGGGCGGTGCACCAGCGGCCGAGCTGGGCATTACACCGCCGGGGCCGCCAGCAGATGCTTGTGCATCGACTCCAGGTGTGCCACCTGGGGGCTGGGCCATGTTGGCCATTTCTTCACCAGTCTCAATGTCGCTTTCCATGTTGCCAGGGGTAATGCCCACACTGCGCAAGTCCTGACCGCTTTGGGTTTGCAACTCAGGTTGATCACGTTCTTCTTTCCAGAGCTGTTCGTTTTCTTTGATCTCGTCTTCACTCAAGCCCAAGAAACGTTCTAGCAAGAATCGTTTAGACATGTAGTTCAACGGCTCTAGTTGCATAAATGCTTGAATTCTAGTGTTGTCTAGTTCGCTTTGACGATACGAAGCAAAGTTTTGAGGTGGGCAAAACTGCAAATTAAACAGGCTAGAGTCAATGTTAAACCCACGCCACTTCAAGAACATCTTGAATTCGTCGTCTAATTTCTGTGCAATATGCCCTTGCAATCGTTCACAATACTGATTGAATCTGTACTCTTGAATCAGTGCTGTGCCCACTTTGCCGTCACTCATGGCACGATCTGAATCGTCAGGGCCAGTGGGCAAATAGCTGGATGGCACACGCAAACCACGGGCCATTTTGTTGTTGAAATATTTTAAGTCGTCAATTTCGCCCAAGTTTTGGCCGCCTTGCAACACATCAACTGATGAGCCACGACCGTCTTGACCTTGAGGGAAGAAGTAGTCTTCGTTGATACTCAGTGGGTTGTAGCTGGCATCCATCATGTTGGCACCACCACCTGTCACAGTGGGGATTCTGCGCTGGTGCATTTCGTTTTTCACACGTTCCACAAACTGCATAGCAAGGTGACTGGGCATGTTACCCACGTCAATTTTAAACACTCTGCGCTCTGGAGCACGACTCACACGATAGATCAACACTGAGTCTTCTAGCAGTTCTTTTTGCTTGAAAACTTTATAAATTTGTTCCAATATTGATCGCCCAAACGGCCAAAACACATCCAGGCCTTCATTCAAACTCATGTGTACCACATGCTTGGCATCCAGGCATGTTTCATTCATGGCAGTCATGAAACGACTGTTGCCCACACCTCCGCCTGCGCCGCCGTTGGGCATGGTGTAGTTGGCTGATCCAGCAATGGTACCTGTCACAGGATTGGTCATGTAGTCTGTAGTAGTCTTGGCTGCCACAGTCATGTTTTGAAAGTTGGGATTGATGTCACGAATCACATACTGCTCAGGTCGCTTGCCTTCGCTCTCGTTCACAATAATACGCATGACTTTGCTCATGTCAACCCAGTACATTTCAAACGTTTCTGGATCTCGCACAAACACTTGATCGCCATATTTCACTGTGTTTCGGAACAGTTTGAATATGCGTTGATCCAACTTGTTCAGCTTGGTCCACTGCTGTAGTTGTTTGCGTATGATGTCTACTTCGTGATCAGTGGGTTTGTCTGTATAATCAATGTCAAACGGTGTGCCGTTTTGTTCGTTTAGCTGTGTAGAGAACTCAGCAATGATGTCCAAACAGGCGTTGATTTCTGAGTCCATGTCCATGTTCTCATACTGATTGTAACGCTCAATTCTGTTGGGGTGACCAGAGTAAACTTCGGGCAGTCTGCTGGCATAGTTTCTAAAGGTAAAATCATTGATTATACCATTGTCGCCATCGTTTTTGGCATAGCCTGGTAATCCAAAACTGTTGCGCCCATTGATAGGACTCATCACACCTGAAGTGTCTGCAACTTTAAAATATTTTTTCCAGCCGGGTTGAGTTCGATCTGCCATAGTTGTTTATTTACCGCGTTACTGGCTTACTGACAGTATCTTCTTGCTGATGTCGTTGGCTTCACTTTGCTTGGATACTAGATCCCGAATTCCTTCAGTCAAAGCATCAAAGTTAGCACCTTTGGTGTCTTCAGTACTCTTTAAGATTTCTTTCACTGCTGATGCCATGGCAGTCTTGAATTCTTGTGCCATGACGTTGAAAGCGTCTTTCTGATCCACACCTTTTTCAGCCACAATTTCACTGACACGCTGTGCCATTTCACGACCAATACCCGGAATAGCTTCAGTTCCAATCTTAGCCATGCCAACGTCATAGTTCATAGCAATGCCAGAATTTATAATTTCTTTCCAAGTGTTGACATCAGTGATGGTTTGTGTGGCTTTGTCAAATGCACCCATGCCGGTAGCAATTTCCTTGACCGCATTGAGATCAGTGCTCATGGGGCCGGCATTATAACCTCTAAGCTCACTCATTCCCCCAAAACTGAAATCTTTGAAAACATCATCAAAACTTAACTTGATTATCTGTGCTTCTTTTTTAACTGGTGCTTCGGGTTGTTTGATATCTAATGATACCGGAATTGCTTTGCCATCTGGCAGCGGAACCACAGCTTCTTGACCATGTAGTTCAGCTAGATAACCTTGATCTGGTCCAGATACTATGCCGCCTTTCTGTGCCGAAGGCAATTGACTCATGCCACTCTTGATGGCCTTGACCATGTATTCGCCTTCAGTGGGCGCTTTGCGAGATGTTACTGCACCGTGACCAAATGCATTGGAAGAAGAAAAACCATATTTGCCTGCCAACATTTGATTGAGTTTGATAGCAGCGTCTAGTTGTTCTTTGGTTAGGTCATTGTTGTCATTGGCTAGAGCAGCAACACCAATAGTATTCCAGTTGCCTACTCCGGGATTTTTATCTGTGGGACCGGCATGATAGGCCACAGTGTTGTCTGGATAGTAAGGATGTACCTGACCGTCGCGCCCAATCAAATAGTGATAGCCAAGTCCTCTGGCTTGCAGTGTTGACATTGCTCCACTGAGACTGCGACCACCTGTATGGTGGTATATCACACCGTCAGTCTTTTTACGTGGTTTACCTTGTGAGTCCGACGATGGTTGTTGTTGTTTCGGGGCAGCTCCGCCGGTGCTTTGGCCTTCAGAACTATAGTTTGGTTGTGGGCCAGTTGGTACAGTGCTGCCACCGCCGCCGGGAGTGGCTGGCCTAGCTACTGCGCCGCCGGCTTGAGTTTGTGGACCAAGTTGGAAATTGCCAGGTGATGTTACTGGGCCAGGTTGACCTGGCATGCTGCCACCGGCACCTCCTGTAACTCCAGCCATGCTGCCACCACCTTGCATTGCCATCATGGCTTGCGCACCTTGAGTGCCTAGGGTACGTGTGAGCTGGAACATTTTGCGAACGTTGGCACCGGCTTCTTTGCCACCCAACTTTTCAGCATGTTCAATCATTTTTTCCAGCAAGCCGTTTTGTTCTTCCAGCAGATTGATTTCTTCATCCATGAGCTTGTCTTTAAGCCCCATCAATCTATTGGATTTCAAGCTGAATGTTTTTTGCTGTTTGGTGTCTTTGGTCGTTTGCTGTTCTTGAGCCTTGACATCTTTGGTCATGTTGTCAAGTGACAATCCCATTTGACCCATTACAATTTCTTGCTTTTCTAGTGATTTGGAAATATCTGCAAAACTTTGAGCGCCGGCTGCTGTGCTTTTAAACAGATCCGCAGCAACTTTTTTAGTTTTCTCATGATCAATTATGGTACCTGAATTCTTAGGCATCATGAGCTCAGGCCCACGTTCGCCTACCAAGTAGGGTTTGCCAGCGTTGACTGGACCACCTGCTGCTCGAGGTTCTGCTGGTGCAACTGCGGCTTCTTCGCCGCCAAAAAATGTCTTGGCTATGACATCGCCAAGCTTGTCACCAATCACAGCACCCACAGCACCGCCAACCAACGTACCTGCAATAGGCACCACTGATCCAACCACACTGCCCAGGACGCGGCCAACCACACTACCTACCATTTTGCCAGTGACCATTTTAGCAGCAGCGCCAGCTAACATTTTGCCACCTGCATAGCCTGCCACGGCACCTACGCCACCACCAATCAGTTGGTTTCTGGTGTCGTCAGTCATCTTGGCGCCACCGGGTGTGAGTTGATCTAATTTTCCAGCTGCTGCGGCTGTGGCATTGGCCAGTGCTGTCATTGCTTTAGTAGCCGGTACAACACCTTTGAATACAAAATTTTCAGTAGCTTCGTTGGCTTTGATCTGAGCTTGTCGCAAATTAGCTTGAGCATCTAAGGCAGCATCTGCAGATGCTTTGGACCCATCGCCCATCTTCTTGCGATCATCTTCAATCTTTTGCAAAGTTTTAACAAGATCAGATTCGGCTGTGCCTCGCAATTTAAGTGCGCCAGACAAGTCACCAAATGTGTCATTGTACGTGCCCAGTTGGCCCATGATGGGACCAAATCTAGTGGCAGTTTCGCCAGCACGTTCGGCAATCTGTTGCACAGCCTGTACAGCATTGCGTTGTCCTGCTGAAACTTGTTGTGCTACGCCTAGTGCTTCACCTTGGGTAGCACGATATAATTTCTGAGCTTCTTCAGTTTGTAAATTGCCAGTTGAAATATCAGCAAAACCTTGAGCAGCCTGTTTGCTCTTGCTACGCAATATGAGATACGCATCTTCAAGTTCTTTGGCTTCTTTGTTGCGGCCTTGTTGGCGCAATTCTTCCAACTTGCCTGCAAATCGTTCTTGACTGCGTACTTCTTCTCTAGCATCTTCTTGCTCTTTGCGAGTCATGCCAGTGAGTTTAGTCAGCGCATCTTGTTCTAAGATATACTTCTTGACTGCTGTTGCGTTTTCTTCAGCTGTGGCTCTATTGATACGACCAGTGGTGCTTTGCAATCTCATGTAGCCAGCTGTGGCATCAGCCAGCTCTTCCATGCCAATGCCCATCTTGAGAAATTGCAGTCTGCTGCCTTCCATGGCTTTGCCAATGTTGGCCAACTGTTTTCTACCATCAGACACTGATCCTGAAAATCCAGCTAGACCTTTGGCATTGTTGGCCACTGTGGCCACAAGGCTGTCCAGCTCGTTCATGCTGAGACCCATCTTCTTGGCGTCTTTGAACAGGCCAGTCAGGCCATCGCTGGCATTGGCGCCACTCTGCTGCATCTTGGAAAAGCCCTTGTAGAGCTTGTCACCCATTTCATTGGCAGCTTGAGTGTATTTGGCCAGACCAGCCACTGCGGCAGTGACACCAGCCACAAACAGTTTCAGTACTGGACCACCAGGAATCAAGAAAGTAAGAGCCACACCAGCTGCTGTGGCTGCTTTGGATAGATCATCTAGGCTGCTGTTAAATGCCGCGGCACCTTTTTTGCCTTCCAGCATTGCTGAACCAGCGCCCATGGCTGCGCTGGCCAACGATCCCAATGCGTCTGCACCGGCGCGGCCAGCTTGATCAAGCTCTTTGGCTCGTCGTTTGCTGCCTGCTGACAATGCGTCAGCAGTTTCATCAGATACCCGTCCGTAACGGCGAATTTCTTCGGCCGCTTGCCGCATGGCTTCTGCTAGTTCTTCTGCTTCTCGATTTATATCAGCCATGAAAAATGCCTATAAGTAGAAATATATTTATAGGTATCAAAATGTCCGAATCTAGCAATCCACTCAAACAGTTCTTTAGGCAGCCTGCAGTTTATGTCAAGTTGCCCAGTAGGGGTGAACACTGGCCCGACGGATCACTGCAACGAACCGAAACCGGCGAGCATCCAGTGTATCCCATGACCGCCATAGATGAAATCACATACCGTACCCCAGACGCACTGTTCAACGGCACAGCAGTGGTCAATGTAATACAGAGCTGTATTCCCAGCATTAAAAATGCATGGGAAATGCCCATGATTGACCTAACTGCTCTGCTGATTGCCATTAGAATTGCCAGTTTTGGACACGATCTAGAACTGATGACTACCTGCCCAAAGTGTGAAAATGTCGACGAATTTTCACTAGATCTGCGCCAGGCGCTGGACCAATTGGGCTTGCCCGACTACAGCAAAACCATTAAAAAAGGCGATGTAGAGATCATATTCAAGCCTATAAACTATCGACAGATCAATGCCGGCAACATGGAACAGTACGAAAATCAACGCACTGTGGCAGCTATACCGGTGTCAGATCTGCCTGAAGAAGAAAAAGTTCAGCGCATGGCCGAAGTCATGAAAAAAATCACTGAGCTTACTATATCATTCTTGCGAGACAGCATTGCTGCTGTTCGCACTCCCACAGCCTTGGTCACTGAATCACAGTACATTGAAGAATACCTGCATCAGTGCGATCGTCATATTTTTGGACAGATCAGAGACACCGTGGTGGAATTTAGAGAAGCCAGCGAAATGCGTCCAATCAAATGGACTTGCACTGCTTGCAGCCACGA
>Ga0315907_10001380_pt1 | contig 32847 bp, 15 predicted proteins | sample LakEriMetagenome_3_FD_203525 | JGI IMG/M metagenome (GOLD analysis project Ga0315907, IMG submission 203525) | Freshwater fungal communities from buoy surface, Lake Erie, Ohio, United States - Buoy 12 MA123 | ecosystem: Environmental > Aquatic > Freshwater > Lake > Lake biofilm | place: USA...
AGCTACCGCCATACCTACTGCGGCAGAGATAGACGTAGAAGAGTGACCTACACCAAAGGTGTCGTATTCGCTTTCGCTTCGTTTCGGGAAACCTGAAATCCCCTTGTATTTGCGGTTTGTATAAAATACATCGCGACGACCCGTCAATATTTTATGACCATAAGCTTGGTGGCCTACGTCCCAAATAAGTTGATCGTATGGAGTATTGAATACATAGTGAAGAGCAACGGTCAATTCCACTACACCGAGGCTAGCACCGAAGTGACCACCCTTTTCTGAAACGATGTCGACGATGAATTGGCGCAATTCCTTGCACAATTGGGGCAACTCCTCTTCGCCCACCATTTGGCGCAGCTCAATAGGATTGTTGATTTTAGCCAACAAAGGGCCAGGTATATAATTGCTCATAGTAGTAATAACGAAAATACGTGCTTGTAGAACAGGCCGCAAGGGTCAAAGTTCGTTCGAAATGAGCAAAAAACCTTTTTTTTCAGGAAAAATTGTCCGGACTAGCGGATCAGAGCGCCAACAAAAGCGAAATCCTAGACGCGAACCATCGATAGAATGGACTCAAAAATCTCGCGGCCATCGATGTTATCCAATTCAAAGTCGGCTGCTCGTTCGGGGTGAGGCATCATTCCAAACACATTGCGACCCGCGTTACATATACCCGCGATGTTCTGTAGCGCTCCATTGGGGTTAGACTCGTCATTGATCACACCATCCTCGTTGCAGTAACGGAAAAGGATCTGATCATTATCATTCAATTCCTTGATCACCTCTGGTGAAGCATAATAATTTCCTTCTCCGTGAGCGATAGGGATTTTATAGGCTTTATCGAAATCAAGACCCGAAGTGACAATTGTGTTACCAGCTTGAGGTTTAAGGAATACGTTTTTACAAATGAATTTGCGGCTTTCGTTATGCATAAGCGTTCCTGGCAAAAGGCGTGCTTCGCACAAAATTTGGAATCCATTGCAGATGCCCATTACGTAGCCACCGCGATTAGCGTGGTTAATCACTTCTGTCATGATAGGTGAAAAACGGGCAATGGCACCACTTCTTAAGTAGTCGCCAAACGAAAATCCGCCAGGAACAAAAACGAAATCCACTCCTTGCAAATCGGTGTCTTTGTGCCAGAGTGTAACCACCTCTTGATGAAGGATTTCACCCAAAGTATAGATCAAATCCTGATCACAGTTACTGCCTGGGAATACTACAACGCCGAATTTCATAGCTATAAAGGATTGGTTTTCCGACGGCAAATTTAATGGCTTAGGCTCAAAAGCCTATCTGAAGAAACAAATCTTTTCCACTTTGATATCACCATTCGAATAATAAGTTGACTTTATAAATAACCCATTGGTGGGTGATAACACCTGCTGTCCTTGCAGGTTTCTCCATTCAGTTTTGATAATGTTACTTGAAATAGCGTTTTCCAAGTAGTAGTGTTTGAATGTGCCATTAAAATCAACTTGACTTAGCCTATACATCCATGTCATAGATCGATCAGTAGACTCGTCTTTCCACTTGTAATTAGAAAGTTCATTTGAAAAACCCTTTCCTTCAACAAAACCCATTACCTGATAAGTTATTTGATCAGAAGATCTTTCAATGTGAAAACCATAATTATTGTTTTCAGAAGCCGTAGCCCACGACAACTCGATGCCATCGTTTAATTCAATTCCTCTGAACCAAAGCATCTCTACAGGTAACACCGCACAATTCAGTACAGCGGTTCCACCCCAATTAAGATCAAAGGAAGCGCTATTAGCGGTAAAATTATCGATAAGCAAATAATACGTTTGTCCCGCCACCACAGTCAACGGTGCTAAAAAGCCATTTCCATTGAACGTTTCTGAAACATCTGAGTCACTGGCAGAAAGCCCCGTATCGCCATTATCAGCAGCCCAAGAACAACGAATAGGACTAGTGCTCATAGGACAAGACACATTAGGTCCCCAAATAGCAAAATCATAATCCACGGTAGTTGCTGGACTAATCGTCAGTTCCAAAACACCACTTGTGCCAATTTGAAAGGTGTACCAACTTGATTGATGTTCCGTAGTCAAGCAACCGTCAACTGTATTGTTATTGGGCAATTCCTGCACCCCGAATCCGCTGCTATTTCCACCAAAAGAGCTATTTGAACAAATAGGCTCTGCACTCGCACAATCTTGCCCAGCTAGAATAGGTGGCTCACTGCCCGTTACACAGATATTAAAGGATCCCGTTGCATTACCCGGGGCCGATAAAATAATGGTATATGTAGTACCCACTGTTAAATTCGTAAAGGTGGCATTCAGCGGTGAAGCCCCACAATTCGATGCGACTAAAGTCAAGGCAGTACATGTTCCTGTTGCTAAAAGAACTTCCACCGTTCCAAAAGTTGCCGCCGTTACGGTAATTAATTCTTCGGTATAATTAGCTGTAAAACTATACCAAACGTCAAGATGCTGACCCGCAGCACCCGGGGTTGCGCATCCTGCCTCCCCTGTTATATTATCTGTAGATGCAACTGACGATCCATTGACGCAAGACCCATCATCGAGTAGGGTAATCGCTCCCGTGCAAAGATCATTTGCAGGCTGCGCCCAGACCATTTTTATGGTCATTACCAAAACAAATATGAGTAGCAGTTTTTTCAATTATCGTGTATAAAGTCATTTTCACTCACGATGAAAATGGATGAGTTGATACCCCTCAGACTCCAACCAATCCTCGGCGGTCTCTTCAGTGATCATCTTATAAGAGATAATATTTACAACTTCCTCTTCCTGAATCCAATTGAGCTTCCCTTCAAATAAGATGAGGATCAAGTCATGATTTTCCTTAAAACTAACGTAAGTGTCTATTTCTAAAATACGGATGTTGTAATTCCAAGGACCTACATGAATATCAACATTAGACTGAGCCCTTGTGTCATTTGCAAAAAGAATAAGTAATGGAAGTAATGCCATTTTGTATAACAGTCGTCGCATGGCCTAGGTATAGTTTGTTTAGTTTAAGTCTATCAAAGTTACTCTAAAAAATGATTCAACTAGCGGTAAATATCTCAATTACATCAAAAAACTAAAACCTAGTAGCCTGATTTGTAACCTTTTTTTTGGCAATCCCGTTAAAGACCTCATACGATTTTTAAACCCTATACTTTACATTATGAAACGTCTACTACTCCTAGTTTCCACTCTTGCATTGTGGAACACGAATGTTTCAGCGCAGAACCCCGTCTTAACTTGGGCTCAGCGATTTGGTGGAACTTCAAACGATAAATGCACAAGTGCGGTTGTAAGTGAAGATGGATGTACCGTTTCCGTAGGAAGTTTCAGTGGCTCAATTACCATCAATGTCAATGGTACCGATGAGGTATTTACCTCGCTGGGTCTAAAAGACATATTGATCACCAAACTCAACTCGAGCGGAACTGTTCTATGGGTGAAACAATTTGGTGGAAATGGAAATGACGAGGCACTTCAAGTAGCCAAGGATGCATCGAACAATGTGTTCATTACCGGATTCTTTAATGAATCAGTAATCTTCAGTCCATCAGCGGCCTTAAGTTCTGCAGGTGCGAGTGATTTGTTCATCACCAAGCTTAATAGTAATGGTGAATTTCAATGGGTAAATAGCGTATCTAATACCGGCGCCGATGTTGGTCGCCGTGTGAAATTGGATAACGCTGGAAATATTTTTGTTACCGGCGAGAGCATCACCGGTGCGAATAGCAACATTATCCTCAATAAGTACGATGCTAATGGTACTTTACTTTGGGCAAAAACCATTGGTGCTGCTGGTAACGATTTCAGCAATGCTCTTGAAATTAATGCAGAAGGTAACGTATTCCTGACTGGTAATTTTTCGGGCACTGTCACCTTTGAAGCGAGTTCTTCTACTGTATTATCTTCTGTAAATGCTACCGATGCATTCCTTGCTCAATTCACCAATGATGGTAGTTTAGTTTGGATCAAACAAATGGCCGGTGCAAATTCATCTAGCGGCGTAACGCCCGTAGATATCGCTTTTGACCACAATAATTCATTGATCTTGGTAGGTAACTTTAGCGGAACAGCCAACTTCGACACTGGCAACAATATGATTTCTGCTATTGCTGCTGGCGTAGTAGATGTGTTTATGATCAACTTTAGCTTGACTGGTGAGCGCAACTGGATTCAATCATTCGGCGGTGCATTCAATGATCAAGTGATTGGTCTTACGATTGACACGGAGGATAATTTTTACCTCACGGGTATTATCAATAATTCTTGCGATTTTGATCCTTCAGGCAATTCATTCATACTCAGCTCTGACGGCAGTAACGATGCTTTCGTAGCGAAGTATGCTGGACCTGGTGAATTCCAATGGGCAGAACGCCACGGTAGTATCAATGCTGACTTTGGTATGGACGTTACAATGGACCCATCAGGTGATTTGATCGTAGTAGGTACGTTCACTGGTGCGGGTTACTTTGGCCCAGAAGGCAACCAAGAATTGCTCTTGAGCGCCGGTGGTGAAGATATTTTCATCCTAACTTACGACGTTTGTCATCCTGTTACCCACGCCCTATCATTAGATCATTGCGGTGCGTACGAGTGGAACGGAATCCTTTATACAGAAAGTGGCGAATATACCCAACAACTCATTGGTGCTGGCGGCTGTGACAGTACAGTAGTATTGACACTCCACGTGGACTACCTCGATCCTATTGTTGACATTAACAATAACATCCTTACCGTTTCCATTACTGGCGCAAATTACCAATGGATTGACTGCGCTACGAATGAAGCCATCGAAGGAGCTACTTCACAATCATTCGAACCTGGCGTTAGCGGTGCTTACGCAGTGCGTGTAGTGCAGGGTGTATGTGTGGTTACCACTGACTGCACTAGCTTCGAATATGTAGGCATTGAAGAAAATACAATTAACACGGTTTCGATTTATCCAAACCCTGGTGATGGCTTGGTGCGTATTCAAAACAATATGCGCGATGGTTTGATGACGGTGAATGTCTTCAATCAACTCGGACAAAAAGTACAACAGTTCAACCAAGTTGCTGATGGCACCAACCTACAAATTGACGCGGCACAAGGGGTGTATTATATCAGTGTAGAAACACCTCACAGCACAGAGGTAATCAAGTATATGCTTAAAAACTAACGAGAGATAAAAATCACAAACCTAACTTTAAACATGTGAAGAAGGAGCTCGAAAGGGCTCCTTTTTTGCTATTGCAAAAAATGGTACGCTGACAAGGTCAGGAGCACACCCAAAGCTAACCAAGCATAAAATACGATTGGTGCAAAAAGAGAAAAGCGATAGTTCGTAAACCAATAGCCACCTACAAACGTGAAGGGCACAATTACTATTTCAGGCATCCAAAACCCAGAGAATAGATAGCCCGTTCCCAATGCTAAAAACACGGCTAGCGAAAGCGTGATGAAGGTGCTTCGCACACTCCGTGCTTTATTCGATGATCGATCGCCCAATAGAAAGAAACGAGGCACGGCGAGTAACAAAGCAATACCAGTGGCGCTAATAAAAAACAACTCCCACCTATCGAAGGTGTTTGAAAAAGTAATTTGATCGAAGGTGATGACCTTGTAAAAAAGAAACAGATAGTCCCATTCTCTAAACCAAAACTTCCATGACAACCAAAGGATAAAAGGGGTAGCAAATGCCATAAAAGCAACGCCCACTTCTCTCAGGTGCAATGCTCTGGTGAATACTATACACAGAAAAAGACCAAGGGCAAGACTTAGATAAGGAGGGAAAGTGAGTGCTGCACAGCCTAGCCAAAATCCTGCTCGAAAATACTCATCGAGCACACGTGCTTGACGAAACACGTCGAGTAGATAAGCGCTGCCAAACAATAAAAACAAATTAGCTGCAAGCAAGGGAATATTCACGGTCACCAAGGAAAACAAAGAAGCCGTGAGCGCATAAAGAAACACAGGCACATAGGTAGGTGAGCTGTGAAACTCGTTTCTATTAAATACCCATGACGACAGCAAAGCACCTAAGACGATTAAACTAACCACCGCTATCAGTGTACCTCCGGGAATATTATTGAGCTGTAAAGCAAAATAGTCAATCGGATAATGCCGATCTGGACTCACCATAGTGGGAGCTCCAAGCATAGGCAAGAGAAGTCCACCTGCAACAAGCGGGGCGGTAATTGCCCAAAAGGGCTGATTTGCAGACAACTGACGAAGAATCATTCCGAATAAGGCAACATGAGGCAACAAAAATGAGGTGAGAAGGTGATATTTCGGTTCATCTTTCTATTTTTGTGGCGTAATTTTTTTGAACTATGAATCTTCAAAGCATTCTTTATCCCCTAGCGGATGGCCTTGCATGGTCTTTAAAACATATTCTTGAGCCAATGTCACATTGGTTTAACTGGGTATGCATTGCTGGCGGTTTGTTCGGTATTTGGTTATGGATCCGTATGCAAAAAGCATACACCGCCAAAGCTGAGAAAGAAGGTACTATCGCGTAATTAGCTTTCCCCTTTATCTAACATAGAGCTAGTCTGATTTTTCGGACTAGCTTTTTTATTGCCTTTATCTTTTTCAAAAAAAACCGACCATAAGGTCATCCTGCGGGTAACATTATGGTCGGAAACGATTGTCGATTTGTGTTTATTTCTTTTCGAACTTATGCAAATCGAAACCGATATCCTTACGGAAGTATTTTCCAGAATAAGTAATCTTATTAGCCGCTTCAAACGAGCTTTCTAACGCCTCATCCATGCTATGACCGAGGGAGGTAACCGCTAAAACGCGGCCACCGTTAGAGACTACTTTTTCCCCAGAGAGTCGTGTTCCTGCATGGAACACGATAGAGGAACCTGCGTTTTCTAAACCTTTGATTTCTTTTCCTTTTTCGTAGGCTTCTGGATAACCTTTGGCAACAAGCATGACTGTAGCAGCGGTGCGATCATCAATATGCAAATCGCATTCAGAAAGGGTTTCGCTACCCACGCCTTCAAATAGGCTGAGCAGATCAGACTTAATGCGCGGCATCACCACTTCTGTTTCTGGATCACCCATGCGGCAATTGTACTCAATAACATAGGGCTCATTGCCCACTTTAATGAGCCCGAGGAAAATGAAGCCTTTATAAACGATACCATCGGCCTTCAAACCCTTCATGGTGGGAATCACCACTTGCGTTTCAATTTTGTCTAAAAACTCCGGCGTGCAGAAAGGAACAGGAGAAATTGCCCCCATACCACCTGTATTTAAACCGGTGTCTCCTTCACCAATGCGTTTGTAGTCCTTTGCTTCAGGAAGTATTTTGTATGAATGACCGTCCGTAAGAACGAAAACGGAACATTCGATACCCTTTAAAAACTCTTCGATAACAACTGTGGCGCCGGCCTCACCAAATTTTTGGCCTACGAGCATATCCTCCAATGCCTTTTTTGCATCGGCGGCTTTCTCCATTATCAGTACACCTTTACCCGCCGCGAGACCGTCTGCCTTGAGCACGTAAGGAGCTTTCATGCCATCGATAAACTTTTTGCCTTCGGCCAGCGTGTCCTTGGAAAAAGATGCATACTTGGCCGTAGGAATGCCATGTCGTTTCATGAATTGTTTGGCAAAATCTTTACTGCCTTCCAATTGAGCGGCTACCTTGTTTGGGCCGATCACCATCACACCTTTAAGGTCTTTATCTGCGTTGATAAAATCTACGATACCTAGAACTAGGGGGGCTTCGGGCCCAATCACCACCATTTTTATTTTATATTCCAAAATGGCTTTTTTCACTGCTTTAAAGTCCTCAGGATTAACATTTAAGTTAGTACCAAGAGCAGGCGTGCCCGCGTTTCCCGGGGCAATATATAAATGAGAGAGTAGCGAACTCTGAGCTAACTTCCAGGCGATGGCATGTTCCCGGCCACCAGAACCGATAAGGAGTACGTTCATAGACATTCAAATTACGGTGCAAAGTAACAGTCAAGCATACAGAGGGCCTTCATCAAGTTTTAAACATTGTGCCCATTGGCTTGGCATTTAAGAGATTTCGGCAATGAAAAAGCAGCAGAATTAGGTATATCATAAAAGAAATCGTATATTTGCGGCGCTTTAGGCACTGAAAATAAGATGTGAGAGGGGTCAAAAGCCCCTCTTTTTATTGCCCTAAACTTTTAAAAGCCCCTATGATCACGGTAGATCGCGTAAAACAACTGGTAGAGGAAAAGATTGAAGGTACCGATGTATTTGTGGTACAAATCAGTGTTCGTCCTGGCAATGCCATAGAAGTTTTGGTGGACAAAGACAGCGGATTGACGGTGGAAGACTGCAAAATGGTAAGCCGCCACGTTGAATCGTCGCTCGATCGTGAAACGGAAGATTTTTCTCTAGAAGTATCTTCACCTGGGGTAGGTAAACCGCTATTGGTGTTGCGCCAGTTTTATAAAAACGTAGGTCGTAATGTTAAAACAGAGACTGTTAGCGGAGAAAAAATTGAAGGACTTCTTGAGTCGGCAGACGATGCGGGCATCAAGATTACTTATAAAGTGAAGGAAGAAATTCCAGGAAAAAAAGGCAAAAAATTGGTGGAGAAAGAACGAGTACTCACCTATGCTGAATTAAAAGAAACCAAAGTGATTATCAGCTTCAAATAACAATGAAAGGCGTAAATCTGATTGAGTCCTTCGGCGAATTCAAGGACTTCAAAAACATCGATCGCGAAACCATGACCAATATTTTGGCCGATGTATTTCGCAACATGATTCTCAAGCGTTGGGGTGCTGATGATGGATTTGACATCATCATTAACTCTGACCGTGGAGACTTGGAAATTTGGCGTACTCGCGAAGTAGTTCCCGATGGAGAACTCGACGATGAGGTGGCACAAATTGAAGTGTCGATGGCACGTAAAATTGTTGACGACCTCGAAGTAGGCGAAGAATTGATCGAGGAGATCAAGATCGAAGACTTTGGACGTCGTAACATTTTGGCGATGCGTCAAAATCTTGCCTCACGTATTCAAGAACTTGAAAAAGATCATATCTATCAGAAATACAAGGAGCGCGTGGGTGATATTATCACTGGCGAAGTTTACCAAGTATGGAAGAAAGAAATATTGGTATTGGACGATGAAGATAACGAGTTGATTTTACCAAAAGATCAACAAATTCCATCTGACCATTACAAAAAAGGAGATACTATCCGTGCGGTGGTTTACAAAGTGGATTTGCGCAACAACAACCCTGCGATTATCCTTAGCCGCACCGCTCCTGAATTCTTGGAAAAATTATTTGAACAAGAAGTACCAGAGGTATTTGATGGTTTGATCACCATTAAAAAGATAGTACGTGAGCCCGGCGAGCGTGCGAAAGTTGCAGTAGAAAGCTACGACGATCGTATTGACCCCGTAGGAGCTTGCGTAGGTATGAAAGGTTCTCGTATCCATAGTATTGTTCGTGAATTGCGCAATGAGAACATTGACGTAATTCAGTTTACGAGCAATGAGCAGTTGTTGATTAGCCGTGCATTGGCACCAGCGAAGATCAGCAGCATCAACTTGGATCGTGATCAAAACAAAGCAGACGTATTCTTGAAACCAGATCAAGTATCCTTGGCCATTGGTAAAGGCGGACACAACATTCGCTTGGCTGGTCGACTCACTGGATTTGACATTGATGTATATCGTGAAACCGAAGCCGACATCGACGATGTGGATTTGGAAGAATTCTCAGACGAAATCGATGCTTGGATCATTTCTGAGTTGAAAGGAATTGGCTGTGATACTGCGCGTGCAGTGCTTGAGATTTCGAAAGAAGAACTTGTGCGCCGTACGGATTTGGAAGAAGAGACCGTAGCCGAAGTGTTGCGCATTCTTCGTGAAGAGTTTGAATAATAGATTTTGTGAAACCTCTTTTGCTTTGCCCGGAGCAAAAGATTAACCGAAGGGCAACACGGGAATTCGACCGAACATTAAGTTGAAAAGCTTATCTTCGGTAAGAGGAATTCCTCTAAACACAACGTATGTCTGAATCAAAAGGACCGCAAAGATTAGGTAAAGCAGCTGTCGCTCTAGGCGTTGGTAAGGATACCATTGTCGAATTTTTGGCCAAAAAAGGCTTCACCATCGAGAACAATCCGATGGCGAAACTAGAGGCTGAGATAATGGAAATTCTTTCTGCCGAATTTTCTACTGACCAAAAGGCGAAGGAGAAAACAGCAGCAGTAGCGGCCAAAACAAAAGAGTCGCGTGAGACGATCACCTTGGAAGATACCAAGAAGAAGAAAACGGACACTCGCGACGAAGAAGAGCCAGAAATTGATCTGGATCGTTTCAAGCGTAAACCTGAAGCCCCAAAAGCTACACCCGTAGTAGAGGTGGCCCCAGAGCCTACCCCAGAGCCTGAAGTAGCTCAAGTAGAAGAGCCTTTAGCCCCTCCGGTTGCAGTCAATAACGACCCGGTGATTACACCCATCCCTGAAGAAGAGCGTAACACTTCTATGGGCGATGTAAAAGTATTGGGCAAAATTGACCTTTCCGCTTTGGAAAAACCAAAGAGCAAAGGCAAGAAAAAAGCCGACACTCCTGCTCCCGTTGCAGAAGAAAAGAAACCAGCTAAAGGCAAGAAAAAACAGGTTGAAACTCCTGCACCTGTTGAAGCTCCAGAAGCTGATACTGCACCAATAGTGCCTCCAGTGGTAGAAGTGCCACAGGAAGTGAAGGCAGTTTCTGAAGAAAAAGAGTTGATCCGTGTGAAAGTAGAAAAGTTGGCGGGTACCAAAGTGATGGGCCGCATTGAACTTCCTACCTCACCTGAGAAGAAGAAAGAAGCTCCTAAGACTACACAAGAAAGCAATGCGGAAAAACGCAAGCGCAAACGTGTAGGAAAAGTGGACATCAATAGTCCACAACCTGGAGGTGGCGGTCAACCAGGTGGCGGTGGTCACCAAGGCGGAAACCGCAACAACAATAACAACAACAATCGTCCGAATCGACCTAATCAGGGTGGTGGTAATAGAACACCAGAACAAAAACCTGCATTGAACGAACAGGACATTCAAAATCAGATTAGAGAAACCCTTGCCCGCCTTGGTGGTCCTGGTAAATCTAAATCTTCGAAATTCCGTCGAGAAAAACGTGACCAAGTTGCTCGTCGTCAAGAAGAGCAAGCAATGCGCGAACAAGCCGAAAGCTCAATTTTGAAGCTTACCGAGTTTGTGACCGTATCCGAATTGGCCACTATGATGAACAGAAGCCCGACTGAAATCATTCAGGTGTGTATGCAACTGGGAATCTTCGCCTCCATCAACCAACGATTGGACGCAGAGACGATTCACATCATTGCGGAAGAGTTTGGATTTGAAGTACAATTTGTAAGCGCTGAAGTAACGGAAACCGTTGCGGAAGAACCTGATGCTCCAGAGGATTTGGTTTCGCGTCCACCGGTAGTTACCGTAATGGGTCACGTTGACCATGGTAAAACATCGTTGCTTGACTTTATACGAAGCGCTAACGTAGTAGCCGGTGAAGCCGGTGGTATTACACAGCACATTGGTGCATACAACGTGAAGTTGGCCAATGGCAAGAGTATCACCTTCTTGGATACACCAGGTCACGAAGCCTTCACGGCGATGCGTGCACGCGGTGCTCAAGTAACAGACCTTGCCATCATCGTAATCGCTGCTGACGACAGTGTAATGCCTCAAACAAAAGAGGCCATTAGTCACGCACAAGCAGCAGGCGTACCCATGATTTTTGCTTTCAACAAGATAGATAAACCCGATGCTAATCCTGAACGTTTGCGTGAGCAGTTGGCTCAATTGAACGTATTGGTAGAAGAATGGGGTGGTAAATACCAAAGCCAAGAGATTGCTGCGAAAAAAGGATTGAACGTAGATAAGCTACTTGAAAAAGTTTTGCTCGAAGCGGAAATTCTTGATTTAAAGGCCAATCCATCTAAGCGTGCAGTAGGTACCGTAATTGAATCGTCTTTGGATAAAGGACGCGGATATGTGGCTACGATGCTTGTAGAAGGTGGAACCCTTCATGTAGGGGATCCTATTTTGGCAGGTCAGTGGAGCGGTCGTGTAAAAGCGATGTTCAACGAGCGTGGTATGAAAGTAAATGAAGCAGGCCCTGCTACTCCCGTATCGATTCTCGGATTTGAAGGTGCACCGAATGCCGGTGACAAATTCTATGCGATGGAAGACGAGCGCGAGGCACGCAACTTGGCAACAAAACGCCAGCAGCTTCAACGCGAGCAGCGCGAGCGCACCAAGAAACACCTCACCATCGAGGAGATTGGTCGTCGTATTGCTTTGGGAGATTTCAAAGAATTGAATTTGATTGTAAAAGGAGACGTGGACGGTTCAGTAGAAGCGTTGGTGGACTCTTTGCAAAAACTTTCTACCGAGAAAATCCAAGTGCGCATCATTCACAAAGGCGTGGGACAAATTTCGGAATCCGACGTATTGTTGGCGACTGCATCAGACGCGATCATCGTTGGTTTCCAAGTGCGCCCAAGTCCAAGTGCTCGCAAATTGGCCGAAACGGAAGAGATTCAAATTCGCCTATACTCGATCATTTACAAAGCGATCGAAGAAATCAAAGAAGCGATGGAGGGTATGCTTTCAGCAAAAATCGAGGAGCAGATCACTGGTACCATCGAAATTCGCGAAGTATTCAAAATTTCCAAAGTGGGAACCGTTGCCGGTGCCTACGTGCAGGATGGAAAAGTGGATCGCAAGAGCCGAGTGCGCGTTATTCGCGATGGCATCGTGATTCATACCGGAGCATTGGGATCTTTGAAACGCTTCAAGGACGATGTAAAAGAAGTAGCCCGCGGTTACGAGTGTGGTTTGAACCTCGAGAAGTTCAACGACATCGAAGTAGGCGACATCATCGAAGCCTTCGAAGAAGTAGAAGTAAAACAAACGCTCTAATTCGAATAACCCTTTTTAGAGTAAGCGATATAAAAAGCTGTGAGAGTAATTTCACAGCTTTTTTCATTTACAGCCCTTACCTTTGCTTGGCTTATGCGCAAACACATTCCCAACCTATTTACACTCGGCAATTTGCTGTGCGGTTCAATGGCCACCTTGGCCGTGGCCAGCACCAACCATTTGCATCCAGCTGTTTTGCTCATTTTCGTTGCTGCCTTTTTCGATTTACTCGATGGTGCCGTAGCACGCGCACTCAAGGTAGATGGACCCTTAGGAAAGGAACTCGATTCATTAGCAGATGTTGTTTCCTTCGGATTAGCACCTACGGCTATCGCCTTTAGTATGATGAGCGAAAGTCCCTATGGGGAATATTTGTTTGAACTCGCCTTAGGGCAAACCCTTTTACCCCTGAGCGCTTTTGCGATAGTGCTCGGAGCAGCATACCGCTTGGCCAAATTCAACATCGATACCACGCAAAGCAAGGAGTTTAAAGGTCTGCCCTCACCGGCGGCTGGATTATTTTGGGCATCGCTAGCTGTGGTAGAATTTTCTAGCACAGAACCTATCCATTGGCTTTCGCCATCCGTAGTAGCACTACTTTCGGGGGTAGTGGGTTTATTAATGGTATCCAACATCCGAATGTTTTCTTTCAAATTCAGTCATTTCGGGTGGAAAGGAAATGAATTGCGCTATGGCTTTTTGATGTTGATTCCGGTGGTGATTTTTTTCTCTGGAATGGTATTGAATTTATATGCGCTCACCGTTCCGATTCTCTTACTTTTGTACGCAACAATTTCAACTGTTCGACACTTCGTTATTCCTAAACCATGAAATTCAAAGCAGACATCGATGTAATGCCTTTGGAGGCCTTATTGGATCCACAAGGTAAAGCCGTTACTCAATCCATGACTAACCTCGGATTACCTGAAATTACAGGTGTTCGCATTGGCAAACATATGACTCTATTTGTAGAGGCAGCCGATAAAAAAGCAGCGGAAGCTAAGGTAGATGAAGCCTGTAAAAAGCTTCTCTGCAACGAGATTATGGAATACTATCGTTTTAATGTGGTAGAAGCGTAAGTATACTCTTCTTTAAAATAGTAAGGGCGTGATTAAACATCACGCCCTTTTCTTTTTAAGTATTACCTCACTATTCTAAATATCGGATCGTCGCAAAAAAAAAGTCCTGATCACTTGAATCAGGACTTTTTTATTTAATCGAGAATTATTTTTTTATTTCTGCACCACCATGCGTTCGGTGTAGATGTTTTCGCCATCCACGATTTCAACCATGTAAAGGCCATTGTTCAATGGTTTTTCGAAGTTGATCATGGTGTTCAATGAACCATCCACTGCAAAGGAGTTAGCAGAGATCAAGCGACCTTGAGCGTCAATCACACGAACTACAACGTTCGTTGAAGTGAGGCCAGCTACATTCACGTTTACTACTTCACCGTTTGATGGGTTAGGGTAAAGCGCGGTAGCTACTTCATCTTCGAACGCAATGCGTTCTTCAGTCATTTGTTCATCATTGATAGTAGGGATAGCCGAACCAACGATTACCAAAGTTTGGTCAACTGTACCGTAGCTACCTTCGATAGTACCAAATACAGGAGCAATTTGAACCGTATATTGACCACCTGGAACGATAGTACCTGGGTTCTGCTGGTTCACTGTAAGCAACGACAAGAATCGGTTGCCCACAGGACCATTGGTGTAAGTAGTTAAGCCTGCTACAGGGGCCGTTTGAGTAATGGCCCAGCGGTAGTAAGAAGCACCACAGATCCATTTATCAGCACCAATTTGCGAACCTACGAAACGTTGGTTAGGACTAGCATCAGAAGTACGAAGATCCAACTCAGGTTGAGCGCCGATAGTAATAGTGCAACCGGCCGAAGGAATTGCAACAGTAGTTAAGTTGCCCGCACCATCAGCCAACACATAATTAGCAGTAATAGCAACAGTATAGCTACGGCCATAATTCAAACCAGGAACGAGACTAAATGCTACTACAGTGCCTGCGTTTGGCGTGGTGTAAGTGAATACATCCGCAACTGGATCGCCACCTGTTGGAACTTCTGTAAAGCTCAACACATAGTTGTTTGCACCAGTATAAGACACTTTGAAGCTTGTACACAAAGAAGCGAAGTTGTTACTAGTGTTGTTGCAACTTGATGCCCCCAAGCGTTGGATACAGATAGCGGCAGAACCTACACCAGAAGTGGCTTGATTGCGAAGAGCAACATAATAAGTTTGACCAACGGTTAGGTTACCGTACACCAACGCTTCGTTACCAGCAGCATCATCTTCAATGCCTAAAGAAGCGCCAGCTGCAGTTTGCAGCTCGAGAGCAACATCAAATGTAGCCGTTGAAGAAATGCGAACACCAGGAGTCGTTGCTACGAAGGTGTACCAAATATCTTGACCAGCACCAACGTTCGAAACGATTGTTGACTCGTCAGAAGCAGAAGCATTGGTTAAATCAGTCGTAATGTTGTTATTGAAGCAGCTTGGGTAAGTGGTGATGTTCAACGGACGAGCATGATTGCGCGTGTCGTTATCAGGAATCTGGATACATGCATCATCTACTACCAAGTCACAGTCGTTATCACGACCATCACAATCTTCAGCAGCTGTTGGATAAGTTAAATCCCAAGTATCATCACAGTCACCACCGGCAGAAACATAGCCGAGTGGTTGTGTGCACGACATGCGCACTACGTTGTTATCACCATAACCATCGCCATCTGAATCGCGGTACCATGCAATAGGAGTGCAAGGTGAAGCTTCGATACCATCATAAGAAGTATTCGCTGCCGCGGTAGCCAAAGTAGTTAAAGTAGGAGTTGCCGTTCCGTTATCCGTGAAGCGAACAACAGCGTTAGGGGTGCTCACTGCAGTGCGAATAGTAACAGCATATACGATAGGGTTTGCAGAAGAGTAGTAATCTACATAAACACCGCGCGCACCAGTGCTTGTACCCATACTTACAGTATAAGCCAAGGACCATGTACCCGCATTGTTTACCCATTTTTGAATACCACCACCCACAGCGGTGCGATCATCAGCAACGAAACAAACGGTCATTTCGTCGTTGAATTGGAAATCGGTAGGTTGATCAGAAGCACCCATGGCCACTACTTGAGTAGAAGTTTGACCAGATGTAGTGGGCAAACCAGTTCCTACTTGATAAATACCGCGAGCAGTACCCGTTGGGGTAGAGAAATAAAGATTACCGTTATGTGTTTGAACAACGCGTGTATTCGCGATAGTAGTAGACACAGTTGCAGGAGTACCCGTACCATAGTAATTGATACCACCTGATGCGCCACCCGTCCAGTAATCAGAACCACTACCAGCCGCAGAACGAACCGACCCACCAGAATTGGCAGTTGACGAAAACGCTACACGCGACATCGAGAAATCTGGATTGATTTGGTTGATAACACGTGGTACAGAAGCAGAAGTTGTGCTCGACACACCTGTTTGTGTGGTTGGAGCGGCATAACCAGCAATAAGAACTGAACCGTTAGAGTTACGAGTCAAGTAACCTTCCGTAGTAGCCGTTCCACTTAATGTTAATGTAGTTACCCCTGCGGTTGGAACCGATAGCAAGTAAGATTGTGCACCTGTTACTTCGTCTAATTCTTGAAGAACAACTTGAGTAGCAGAGTTACTGAGCGCCGCTGCGCCTGCACCTACACGGCTCACCATAATGTTACCAGGAGTGAAACCACTAGGATAAACACAACCATCAGCACAAGTGGCCAATCCAGAGTAATTGATTGCGTTTACGTCATTACAACCAGCAACAGAACCCTCATCGGTTAAACCATTACAGTTATTATCTATATCGTCACAGATATTGCCGGCTACCGAACTTTCAGTAACACCAGGGTTAATAGCTGCGTTGATATCGTTACAGTCATTACCACTCAACACATACCCTAGAGGTGCGGTGCAAGCTGTTTGAGTAACTGAAGCATCACCATAACCATCTCCATCATTATCGAAATACCATGTCTGTGGTGTATAATCACAAGTGGTGTTACACGTTGAACCTACAACATAGTTACATGCCAAAGGATCGTTACAACCCGCAACAAAACCTTCGTCAACCACTGTGTCACAGTCATCATCGATACTGTTACAAGCATTTTCGGTAGCACCTGGGAAAGCAGTTGCGACAGCGTCATTACAGTCGCCGCTTACTGTTACATAACCTACTGGGGGAGCAGAGCACAGGCCTGTTTGGCTAACGTTAAAGTTGCCAAACCCGTCGCCATCACTATCTTGGTAGAAAGTACAAATCGGAGCAGAAGTTGGTGCGAAAGCCACACCACGGAAAACAGTGTTTGCGAAAGCTGTTATTGTCCATGAAGCTACAGTCGAAAGAGCAGATCCGCTATTTGAAATGTTAGCTGAAGGGCCCGCAGAGTCAACAATTTTATACATGTTAGCACCATCCGTAACGTAGATATCTACGTTAGCGCCATTCACGGCTGCGGTAAGGTGACTAATAGAAGTACCAGTCAAAGAACCCATAGCAATCCATGAAGTTCCGTTGTTGTAATATTTAAAAAATCCTGAGTTACCAGCTATATAAGCTACGTCATCGCCAGGTACGTTTGTATCCATATCAAGCAACGCGAAAGCTCTTGAGTCTGCACTGGCAATAGAAACTACGGATGAGCTTGCAGATGTTGGCAAGCCAGTACCAATTGCGTTAATACCTATAAATCCGGTTGAAGCACTTGAAACGAAAAGCTGACCGTTTTCGATATTGATCGCGCGTGAGTTGTTCAAACCGTTAGAAATCAAGGTAGAAGAACCGGTGCTACCCAAGTTCACTAGGCGAACACCACCTGCGCTTGTACTTGCGCCACTTGTCCAGAATCGAGCACCATTATCGGTAACAGCGCCGCGAATAACGTTAGTGTCGTATGAGTCACTGATTCGCGTAGACGTATTAATAGCCCCGTCGATGGTGGTAAAACCAACAATACGGTTAACCGTAGCAGCAGCGGTCAAAGAAACACTAGCAGTTCCTGGAGCAGCATCATAACCAGTCCATGTTAAGTACTGGCCATTATCTGAAAGTTGTAAGTTGGTTTCGGTAGTTGAACCATAAACAACAGTACACGCTTGGTTAGAACCCGCATCAGCTGAAGGAACTTCAAACGATTGAACGTATGTTCCAGCAGGAGTGTACTCTCTTAGAAGAACCATTGCTGCAGATCCACCATTGGGAGTAGTGAAGTAAGAAGGTTGAGCAACCACGATATTACCAGGAGTGAAAGCTGAATTCGTTCCTTTCACTAAAGCTTGAGCACTAAAATTCACTGGAGTAGCCGCACCAGAAGTACAAGATACGTTGCCCGTATATTCACCAGCAAGAGTAGCAGCGGCAACACGTACATCGATGGTTGTACCAGCAACACTTCCAGAACCATCAGGAGTCAAAGAAACACTTGATGAGTAAGCTGTAGCACCTGTTTTCAATTCGAAACCAGATGGAGCACTTACCACAATAGGGGAAGTACCTAAGCCACTACCAGATACTGAAAATGATTGGTCAGCCGATGCCGTTCCTGCGGAAGTATAAAAACTTCCTAAGGTACCACTGGTCAAAATAGTGGGAGTTGATAAAGATGAACCGCGAACTGTGATATCATCGACACGGTAGTTACCGCCAGTTGCACTTCTTGTAAAGGTAAAACGCAATTTCAAGGTTGCGATATTATCGGCACCCGCACCAAGCGTGATCCATGAACCTCCGTTAATTACCGTCCAAACAAAGTTGGCAGAGGTAGAAACGTCGGTGTAAGATACGTTATTCCACGTGGTACCATCAGAAGACCATTGCACGAGAGGAGTGGTAGCATATGTGGCACTGCTTCTTCTAGCCGCCCAAATCAACTGCACCGTTCCATAACCGGTTACATCGATATCGCTAGTAGTAACGATATGTGTAGAACCAATGGCACCTGCGTTGTCCGTCATGTTAATCACACCAGAAGCCGTGATAGGCGTGGTGTAACCTGAAGACGCAGCTGTGTTGCTGAACACGAGGTTAGCAGCTGTGTTTGTACCTGTTCTGGTCCAACCAGAAGGTAAAGAACCAGTGGTTCCCGTTGTTCCGAAATTTTGTGTGTAAAGCACCGTTTGTGCAGAAAGCGACATCGTTAGGAATGACGCTACGAAAAAGGCCAATATCCCTAATGAGAGGTTTAATGCCCTAGACTTTTGGTAAAAATTACCCATGGTTATTGATTAATTGAAGGTTATTGTCAGCACGTTGCAAAAATACGCTGGCAAAGAAAAACCAAGCAAAATGAACAACCCTCCTTATCAAGGATTCTTTACTATTTGTTCACATTGGAAATGGTGCTACTGACACTCTTAAAAATCACAAAAAACTAATATCCAATTAGTTGAGTCAAAAAAAACAAAATTCAATCATCTTTAAAAACTCTAATTCATCCCGCAACCTTATTTAGCCCAATTTCGAGATCAGTTCCGCGACATTTTTCACCCCCAATTTTTTATTGATATTCCTGCGATGGGTGATGACAGTATTGGTAGAAATATTAAGCTTCTCTCCTATCTCGTCGCTCGTTGAACCAAGAATAACCAGGTCAACTATTTCCTTTTCTCGAAAAGTCAATCGCTCTGTTTTTTGCAAAACAATATTTTCAATAGATAATAATTCAGTCTTTTTCTTTTTGCCAAATTTTCTAATTTGAGTTATTAGATACTCTGGTTGTGCAGAAGTAGAAACAGTAAGATCGGCCTCTTTGACTAAAAGTTGATCTGATAAAACAATCCAAGCAGAAGTAGGATAATTTTCTATCATTTTTTTAAATGCAACTTTTCCTAGACGTTTATAATAACTCACTCCTATTAAAACCACTGGTGGTTTTTTATTTTCGAGGAGAGAGGTAAAGTCACCACCGTTGAACAAATCTCCAATCACCATCATATCAGGCGCTGCATCAATGAGCGCTTGCAATGCTTTGGAAATAATTAATTGTTCTTCGGCAATGAATACTCGAATGTAATTCATATATACCGTACTTATATTCGTATTTATATCCAGCTAAGGCAAAGCTAGTTAGGCGGTGCGCAATAAAAAATACCTATACGTAGGTATTATTTTTTGCACTAGTAATTGGCTAATTTTTAAAAAAAACGAGTGTTTTTAAGCCCCTATTTTTCATTTTTTTCCAAAAAAAAACCTGACACAACAGTATCAGGCATTGCACTTATCGGCAGCATTTGAGCCGAGTTAATTTTAATTAATCCTTCGTTCTTATTATTTTTTCATTCCCCTATTTAATTGCGCCATTCTTGAAAAAACAAAGCCTCTGATTGGAGTTTGTACCCCTCTCAGAGGCTTTTGCTTTTTTATTTTTCGATCATCAATTTGACCGTTCGAATATCATCTTCGGTAATCAATTGAAGCGTGTATTGACCCGCTGCCAAAGGAGAAGCAAATTCCCAAGTGGTGCTGAGGTAACCCTCTACCGCCCACTTTTCAGTAAGCACTTCTCTGCCCATAGCATCAAAGATTTTCGCGGCAACCAAACCTTCTGTTAAGTCATAGGCAGCAATTCCAATTGCATTGCCCAAACTTGGATTTGGATAAACTTGGAGAATTGGCTCGGTAGATTGCTCTTCGAGAAGTCTATCTTCAATAGCATACAATTCCTCTTCGTTGAGAATCATACCAGCTGAGCCCACTATTTGGAGACATTGAGATGGACCCCATGTTCCATTTACGTTGAGCGGGAATACCGGACGAACGCGAACACTGTATGTTGCTGGAGCAACAATACCGGGGAGCTGACTCATTTGGAAGAAACGGTCGCCGCTACCGCGACGAACAACGACCGGCAGGCCAACGCTAGGGCTGATTTGTGTAAATTCCCAATCAAAATCGACTGCGCCACATACCCATGGGTTACAAGACACGTAGCTATATGCGTTGCGTTGTGTTGGACAACGATCTTGTAATCTCAATTCGGTAAGAGGATGCTGCGAGATGATCACAGGACAAGAAGTATTACCCACTACTGTCACCACTTCGTTTTGCCCCGAACCATTGCTAAGTGAATAAACAGCATCGATAAGACAGGAGTAAGTATCGTTCCAGCGCATGCCTTGAACTTCGCTGAAGTTGATACGACTATTTCCGTAATTAGAATTTCCAGTATAGGTCGCACCAGTAGTGGTTGAAGTAAAATGAAACACGTACTGTTGTGCTCCGGTGTAAACAGCTTTGAAAATTCCACAAAGCGAATACGGTCCAGGGCCATAGTTGCACTGTGAATCTTGAAGACGGTTTATACATAACGCGAAAGGACCATTGCCTAAAGTGCTATTATAGTTTCGAACCCCCACATTGTAAACAGCGCCTTCTTGTAGGTTACCGAAGTTGAGAATTTCAGAACCAATACCATTAACTGAGTTTTCAAAATCAACAAGGTTACCATTAGCATCCTGTAATTCGATCAATAAGTCAGAGTTAGATGTCTCAGCTTTAATTCGAATACCAGTAGAAATAGCGGTAAAGCTGTACCACAAGTCTTCACCTGTAACGCACGTGGTTTGCGCAAGTGGTGAAGCATCCGCCCCTACCAGTGTGCCGCTGACAGGAGTACAAGTAGTCGAAGTGGTAACTGGAACTGGTTGAGCACTGATGGGTTGATCGTTTGGCATGCCTGTTCCGCAGGCTTCGTCTACCAAACCGTCACAGTCCTCGTCAATCATAGTACCACAAGCCTCCAAACGACTTGGATTAATGAGTGCATTGTTATCGTTACAGTCATTATCGCAAACCGAGAAACCATCGTTGTCGACATCGAAGCCTTCATCCGTTAAACCATTGCAGTTGTTATCAAGGTTATCACAAATTTCAGAAGCACCAGGATTTCTGAATGGATCGAGGTCTGCACAATCACCTTGGCATGTTTGATATCCATCACCGTCGAGGTCAAACCCTTCGTCGATAGCTGTATCACAATCATCATCGATTCCATTACCGCATACTTCGGTGGCGCCAGGGTACACACCTGATTTAGTATCATCACAGTCATTTTCACAAGTAGAAAAACCGTCGCCATCATTATCGAATCCATCATCTACGATGGTATTACAGTTGTCGTCGATGTTGTTACATACTTCGGTGGCGCCGGGGAAAATGAACTCATTCGCGTCATTGCAATCGCCATCGCAAGTCGCAAATCCATCATTATCTCCATCATACCCTTCGTCAATTGCACCATTACAGTTATTGTCGATGTTGTCGCAAATTTCATTTGCTGATGGGCGAATCGTTGGGTCTCCGTCATCACAATCGTTTTGACAAATAGCAAATCCATCTCCATCCGCATCGAATCCTTCATCGATCACCGAATCACAATCTTCGTCTGCGCCATTACAAATTTCAGCCGAACCTGGATATACGATGGCAGAGTTATCATCGCAATCACCCTCACATGTGGTGTAACCATCATTATCGGCATCAAACCCTTCGTCAATTGAGGTGTCACAGTTATCATCAATATTGTTACACACCTCAGTTGCTCCAGGATATTGCGATCCATTCAGGTCATTACAGTCACCGGGAACAGTTACGTAAGATGGAATTGCTCCACAACCCGATGCCGTAACTGCACCATTACCAAACCCATCACCATCAGCATCAAGATACTGAGTAATCGTTGAAGACACGGTGATATAAGCAGTTTTGGTTTCAGAATCGTTTGTAGTTGCGTTGCTCGCTGTAAGCGTTACAGGATAAACCCCTTGCACATAATAGTTCACCATTGGGTTTTGTGCCGTCGAAGTAGACGGCGTTCCACCAGGGAATGACCAAGACCATGAAGTGGGCACACCCAGTGTGAGATCACTGAAGGCTACTTGTTGACCTTGACAAACACTAGTCGTGTTTGCCTCAAAATCGGCTTGAATGGTCACTACGTTTTGACAAGCACCAATACTCGCGTTTACGTTATGTAAGAAAACGTTTAACACATCTACAATACTTGATACACAGATGGTATTACTTTCTAATGAACTGTAGAATACACGAAGAATACCAGTTGGAGCAACATTCACAGGTATGCGCGTTCCGAAATGACCCAATACAGTAATGTGATCGCCTTCCGTTTCAGCATAGATGTGAGCATCCCAAGTACTTGAAGGAAGCAGATTCGTAACGTGATCAATAGTAGCGCCGCCGATTTCAAACTCTAATGCGCTTATTTCACCATTTGGATTCGTGATGGCAATGTCGAAGTAACCACCAGCGGTATTTATATTGGTGATTCCCAATGTAACGGTTTCATCACCGTCAACAATCTCTGGATCCCAAGGACATTCTTCCATCAATTGAGCCGGAATACCCAGATCAAATTGTTGGTGAATACACTCATCGAGATAAGCGGCATCAGCAACTGAAATAGCACCATCGCTATTCAAGTCTGTACATGGTGAAACAGGTGTAGATCCCACAAAAGTATAAGTCGCATATTGAGCAACGTCGGCGTTGTCATAAACGTTATCGCTCACCAAATCGCCACGTTTTACAACACCAGGACAATTGCCTTGACAATCTGGAAAAGCATCTCCCCATGGTTGGCCTAGACAATCTTCCAATGCAACGCAAGCCACATTTGATTTTGTAAAGTTGATGATATTATTATTGGCATCGCGACCGAAGGAAATACATACTTGCGCCCAGTTGTTATCATAACGCAATTCATAGCGGCCATTTGCATCTGGACTTTGATCCCAGTTGGTTCTCACTACCAGATGATAACTACCTGCAGGAACAGCTGTAATGTCAATCCACTGACAAGATAGACCAGAGCTGTAAACATCATAACAACCTGCAGTGATACCCATGTTACCACAACCGAATTTTGCTTGTCCGGTAGTACAACCTAAATCGAGAACGCAGAAACCATTTTTGAAACCAATTTGTGGTAATGGATTTCCTTGATCATCGAACAACAAGTACTCGGCATAACCTTCGTAGTGGTAGTGGTTATGACACAAATCGTATTCAAACTGAGGGTTGTTGGCGTTCGGTACACCAATGAAATAATCTTGTGTACCAATGTTATCGATACGAGTACTAAAGCGCACAATATTGCGAGTACCCAAGCCTTGCATACATCCTTCGTTCACTAAGCAAGCATCAGAAGTAGTGAAGGTATTTAATGCAGTAGATGAATACAACAAGTTTCCATCTACATATAAATCTGGACCTAGATTGCTACAGTTTGGATCGCCGTTATAATAGCAAGTATTTGGCGCACTTGCCAATGGGTTGTAGTTACACGCCAGAATATCCATGCAACCAACGATTGGCCCCATGTATTCGAATAGCACTTGGAATCCAGTGATACCACAACTTCCGCCAGTATCGCCTACCCGGATATAATAAGTATCACCTCCGGTAAGGAAAGGAGTCACCTCGGCTTGAACGCCACAAAGGTCATCGTTGTAAGTATAAGATGCTTCATTCGTATTGTCGAATAGCGCCATATTGCAATAGTCATACACCCAAATTTTAGTGTCGCAATCAGCTAGACCGCAAGTAGAAATGCGGTACTGACCGTTAACAGTAGGTGTAAACGAATACCAGGTATTCGGTTCTGGAACAGCCAAAGTCCCGAGTGTTGCCACAATAGGATTGCTGCAACTAGTACCTTGAGGACAGTTAATATCGCGAATGTCTACAGAAGTAAAAGAAGCCCCTGTTGCAACAGAAATACCATCTAAGTATATAGTGTAGCTTCCGTTACCGTTGGCACAACAAATACCGTTATTACCACTATCATAAATTTCAAAACGATGACAGTTATCTACTATACAGAAAGCTGCATCGCCGGTTCCTTGTTGCACTAATACGTTATTATTATCGAATACTTTCCAAGTAGTTTGTTGTGGCAAGTTATCGTTCGTAATATCAATTGTAACGATGTGTCCTGTTTCTACGATTACGTTTTGGTTCAACGTTTGTGTTGCGCCAAACGCATCATTCACGACTAAGGTAGCGGTGTAAATACCGCCTGTTGGATACGTTACAGTTGGGTTCTGCTCAGTAGAAGTGGATGGGGTAGCTCCTGGGAAAGACCAAGAGCGAGAAATAATATTACCCGCACTCACATCGTGGAAAGTAAGCTCCAAACAATTTGTTCCTGCAGGAGAATAATTAAAGGCCGCAGCTAAAGCTGGATAGGTGCAACTTCCATTGCTGACTGTTGCACAAGCATTGTAATTCGTAGCTTGTGGGTCCATACAGCCGGTAACGATAGCAGAAGAAACTTGAATCGTAAACGTACCCGTTATGGCATTATAACCACCTGCTTGAATGTAATAGGTTTGACCCACTACTAAAATATCATCTTCATTCGCGCCATTGGTACCATTACTTACCGGGCAGCCAAATTTGATCATCGCGTTATTGCCCGCTGGTGAATCGTCGTCATCACAAGCGATCATTGTTCCGCCACAAGAATTATAAACAGCTAAACGAGTATCGACGGTTCCCGTTGTTTGAATAGTTACAGAACCACCCGTATGTGTGAATTTAAACCAAATGTCTTTAATGCCAGTACCACCACAGCTTGGGTTCGGACCATCCGTTGTTGTTCCCGTATTAGAGACACTAATTGCTGGAGCATTTGGCGTGAGCGCAATAGCATTCGCACAAATATCATTGGTCATAGCAACGCTATACACACATCCACCACCATTAATAGTAGCACAAGGATTATAGTTGGTTGCGGTATTGTCCATACAACCCGAAACAGCTGCCTGTTGTGCACGGATAGTGAATGTGCCTGTTGTTGAGTTGTAACCACCAGCTTGAATGTAGTACGTATTTCCTATGGTCAACTGCGTGCAGCCTAAAACAATTTGAGAGGCATAGTTACTACCACCAATATCGTCGTTGCACGCAATGGGAGTAGTGCCAGGGCAAGCCGCATAAGCAGCTACACGAGTATCTGTTAGTGTTCCTAGGCCAGTAGTTATTGTAACATTTCCACCTGGGTAAACAAATTTGTACCACACATCTTTAATAGCCGTACCACCACAGTTTGGATTAGGGGTATCAGTTACCGTATTGGTATTTGAGGCATTTAAAATAGTACCATCGAGAGGGATAACAATTGCATTGGCACATGCATCGTTAGCAGGAGCTTGGGAAAAAGAGGAGGTTCCCAAGAATATTAGGCAAGCGCCCAATATCCACTTCAAATAGGTCATGGTCGGTTTTTGGTTTAGGTAAATAAGGCTCCCAAATGTAATAAAAACCAAGCCTTTGCAAGAAAAAAACAGTCATCAATCTCTTTTCTTATTTGGCCCTCTTTATTGGATTCTTAAAAAAAAGGCCCCTCAACAAGAGCTGAGGGGCCTTTTTAATACTTGAGTAAAAAACTATTTCTGAATAACCAGTCGTTCAGTTAAACGTCGATCCGCTTCGCTGAATTCGATTTGATAAACTCCAGAGGTCAATGCCTTTTCAAACGTGATCTGGGCATTCAATGTTCCTTCCATCACAAACTGGTTGGTATATACCACGCGACCCATTGCATCAAAGATTCTAACTCTTACAGGTTCATCAGTGAAACCTTGGTAATGGATATTTACCAATTCTCCATTATTCGGATTTGGATAAACATTCGCTTCTACCTCTTCCACTTCATTGCGCAATGCAAATTGTGGATCTGTCTCATCCAAAGCGCCTAGAGCAGGAGCAGCAAGTTGCAAGCAACCGGCATTTGTGAATACGCTCGGCGAACCATTATTATACAACGGTCTCACGCGCACACTGTAAGTTGAACCTGCCGTCAAGAAAGTAACGTTTTGTAAATTCAAGAAACGCGTTGGAGAGTTCTCGGTATAGGTCATTGGCAAACCTGGAGAAGGAGCCGTTTCTGTGAACTCCCATTCAAATCCTCCAGCGCCACATACCCACTCAGCCAAACCGATCGTTGATTTACGGTTACGAATATTTGGACAAGCATCGGAAGTGCGCAAAGGAGGTGAAGGTTGAGCGGCCATGATCAGTGAACAAATAGATCCTGCTAATCCTTCTACCACAATTGTCTCCGTCTGACCTGCGCCATTCAGTAAATTATATACCGCATCAATACGTACATTGTAGGTCACTCCATTTTGTATTCCAGGAATACTTGCCAGAGAAATCAACGTTGTATTGCTGGTTCCAATAATCGTAGTTCCACTTGGTTGAGGGAAAAGGTTAAATACATATTGGTTCGCGCTCGTGAAGTTGGCTTTGAAACTACCACAGAAAGAATATGGACCAGGGCCATAGTTACAAGCTGTATGGTTTATGGCGGTTACACAAATGTTGAAGTTTCCTCCTACCGCAGCGCCCGAATCGTAGTTGCGAATAACGATGAAGTAAGTAGCTCCTACCGTAAGATTATCTACGTTGAGGAATTCATTGCCCACACCGGTATTTACGTTTTCGATTTCTACCAACCCACCCGCTTGCGTTTGCAATTCCATCACCACGTTATTTGCGGTGGTGTTGCATGCAATGCGAGCAGCTGTTGTTGTTGGGGTGAAATAATACCAAACATCTTCCCCGGTAACACATACGCTATACGTTCCAGAAGTTGAAGGCTGCGCTCCGAACAGTGTACCCGAAATAGCATTACAGTTATTTTGGCCATTAAAGGTCAACAACTGTGCTGTCGCTTTATTGTCATTTGCAGGTCCACAGCCTTCGTCCAAGAAGCCATCGCAGTCATCGTTAATACCGTTGCACACTTCTGTAGCCGCAGGGTTAGCAGCAGCATTGCTATCTAAACAGTCGCCAGACACAAGCACATAGCCTGCAGGTGGCGCGCATGCATTCACTGTTACGGAAGGATTACCGTATCCATCACCATCGTTATCTTGATAGTAGGTGAAGAAAATGAGTCCTTCATCAATTGCTAAATCACAGTCTTCATCCACCCCATTGCAGTACTCATCAGCCGTTGGATAGATGTCGCTATTGCTATCGTTACAGTCACCACTTGTTGCGATCAACTGACCAGCGAGATAATAACCAGTACTAGGGCTGCATGCACTAAGTGAGATACCCGAAGAATATCCATCTCCATCGATATCTGCAAAGTACGTTTGAGCAGGTGTTACCGTCACTACTGCAGAGCCCGTGCGATCTGCCGCGATCGAGGTACAGTTAGCATCACTCAATGTGGCAATTGTATAAGTAGTTGTTACCGTTGGTGTAACTGTAACAGTAATAGTAGGAGCAGTACCACTGAATGATTGTCCATTGCTCAATGTTCCGCTAATTGTTCCAGAACCTGTTACTGTAATGGTCAAGTTCGCTGAAGCATTTGAACACATCGTTTGTGTTCCGCTAATAGCGCCCGTTGGACGCGGATTCACCGTAATCGTAGCTGAACCGCTTAATCCGCCAGCCAATGCTGAACAGTTCGCATCATTCAATGTTGCGATGGTGTAAGTAGTAGTCGCAGTTGGCGATACAGACACCGTAATGGTTGGTGCAGTGCCAGAGAAGGTTGTTCCATCGCTCAATGTACCGCTGATGGTACCACTGCCTGTTACAGCTAGGGTAAGGTTAGCAGAACTTCCAGAGCATAAGTTATCGGTACCGCTAATAGAGCCCGTTGGACGAGCATTCACAGTAACCGTTGCACTGCCTGTTAAACCTCCAGCTAATGCTGAGCAATTCGCATCTGAGAGCGTTGCGATGGTATAGGTGGTAGTCGTCGTTGGAGAAACACTCACCGTAATAGATGGAGCGGTGCCCGTGAATGATGATCCATCACTCAGTGTTCCAGAAATGACCCCCGTACCGGTTACAGCTAAGGTTAAGTTGGCAGAAGTACCAGCACAAGCCGCTGTAGTTCCGGAGATAGCTCCGGTTGGAAGGGCATTCACAGTGACCACTGCAGAACCTGTGAGATCTCCCGCTATGCTTGAGCAGTTTGTATCACTTAGTGTCGCCACTGTGTAAGTTGTTGTTCCACTCGGTGTAACCGTAACTGAAATCGATGGCGCTGTGCCACTAAAGCTTGCACCATTACTCAATGTTCCATTGATTGTACCCGTGCCAGTAACAGCGATCGTCAATGTCGCGGAGTTTCCTGCGCAAAGCGCAGTGCTTCCGCTGATCACCGCTGTAGGACGAGCATTTACTGTAACCACCGCGCTGCCCGTTAAATCACCCGCTTGAGCTGAGCAAAGAGCGTCGTTCAAGGCAGTAACTGTATAAGTCGTGTTTGTGCTAGGGCTAACCGTAACAGTGAAAGAAGGACCAGCTCCACTGAAGGTAGCGCCGTTACTTAAGGTACCACTGAAAGGTCCAGTGCCCGTAACGTTGATGGTTAAGTTAGTTGAACTACCGTTACAAATAGTAGCCGATCCACTAATGCTAGCCGTTGGTTTGCTATTCACAACGAGAGCTGCTGTAGTAGATGAAGAACTACATCCAAATACGTTGGTGTAAGTGGCTGTATATGTTCCCGCAGCGGCAGTCGTAACGTTTGTAATGCTTGGGTTTTGTAGCGTTGATGTAAATGAGTTCGGTCCAGTCCACGAGTAAGTAATCGCATCTGGAGCAAAACGCCAAGCTTCTGGGCTGCTAGTGGCAACGGAGAAGTTAGCCAAGTTGCGACCTGTTGGTGTGTAAGCGATCGTGCTCGTGTTGTTTTCGATACCAATCGTTTTATTACTAGCCACAGGGTCTGTTGCTTCTGTCACGTGTATCTCAACAATATTAGTTGTCTCATACAAGTGAATTTGGAAACTGGTGTTACCGTTGCTGGCAGTGTTATTATAAAACTTAACGTTGCTGTAATCCACTACGAAGACACGGTTAGGCGCAGTTCCATTCGTGAAATAGCGTACCAACGAGGTGGGTGAAACCACGTTTAAGTCGTCCCATAAGCCATAAATAACATCACCTGGAGTAGATGCATCCGGGATGGATGCCACTGTTGGTGCTGACGTTGCAGTTGTGGTATTAAAGGTCACCCAACCGTTCGACGAAACTTTCATTTGGGTCTTTCCTGATCCAAAGAAATTAAAGGTAAACGGAAGAGTAACTACAGTAGTAGGAATAGCGTCATCACCACTTGAAATAATGGTAGTTGGAGTACCTGTTGGGCTTAGAACTCCGTAAGTAATCGGCGTTACGTTGTATAAACCAGAACCAGTAGCGCTACTTGCCAAATTCACCGTTCCATTCGCACAAACGGTGCCTGGTGTTACTGATGCCGCACCAGCTGTGGGGACAGGATTAACAGACGCCACAACTGCACCAGAGGTTGTGCTACATCCGCCAGGCCCCGTTACTACTACAGTATAGGTACCCGCCGTAGTAGCAGAATAAGTAGAAGATGTAGCTCCGCCAATTGCACTTGCTCCATTGAACCATTGGTAGCTTGTCCCGATGTCTGTAGTCACCGATAAACTAATAGAACCACCCGTACAAATAGAAGCCGCGCCTGTTGGGCTTATCACCGCAGTAGGGAAGGCGTTCACTGTAATGGCTACTACGTTACTATAGGCCGTTTGAGCAGAAATACTGCAGCTCACAGCCAAACGATAATAAGTAGTAGTAGTCAATGTAGGTGTTGTGAAAGTCAATGGGTTGGTAGAGCCTGTTGAGGTCCAACCAGTGGTTCCGTTTGGCGAGCTTTCCCAGATGTAGGTAATGCCCGCATATGGACCAGTAACGCCCGTTGAAGTAATCGTCGTACTTCCAGATCCACAGAAAGCTGAAGTACCCGCTGTAATAGTACCACCATTCACGGTAGTGCAGTCAGGAGCTACATATTCGTCCGCACCAATGTCAGGTGTTGTCGCATTTCGTGTATCGCAATCATAATCTGTAGTGATGCCTGAAATAACGACGGCCGTTCCATTCAAGTACAAGTTGTTCACGTCGATTGGATCAATATGAAGATCCGAAGCTGAGACAAACGCCGTATTTGATACAACAGAGTTGGCGTCGAATGTACCAGCAGCTTGCCATGCGGCAAGTGTAGTAAATAGTGTAAATCCACTAATGCTTAATCCACTATATCCAACTACTCCACTATTGGTTCCTGAAACTCCAAATGCGTTGTAGTTCATAGTTGCATTGGCGAAAGCCGAGGCCACTGCACCACCCGCACCATTACCTATACCTGCAGATTTACCTCCACCGGTATTATTCACTCGTGTAACCAATATATTGTTGCGAATATTTCTAACCAATGAATTTGAGTTTGGACCTGATACTATTCCAATATTCAATGCTTCACTGCTCGTTGTTGTGCCCTCCAATAAGATGTTGTTGTGATAAATATTGACAGCAGAACTTGTTGGACCGTACAACATCAACCCCGAACCCATATCTGTTGAAGATGTCCCATTGTACAAAATACCGCTAATCATGTTATTGATGATGTTGTTCGCTGAACCTGCACCTGCAGACAAAGCAATACCCGCTGGTGATTGGTTAGAACCCGCCACAATATTGTGAATTCGGTTTCCACTCACTGTAGCGCCAGTAACATCATTACCTCCAGAGTAGCTTCTGATGATCGTTAATACACCCAATGAAATACCTGCTGCATCCCCAGTAGTTCCGCTCACATTAGCGATATTATTCGCAGTAATTTGAATTCCATCTTCGAAACCAACCAAAATACCCCACTTACCAATATTCGGTGAAGTACCTGTCATCACGTTTTGTGAAATCACGTTACCCGTGTTCTTGTTTCCAGTACTAGCACCTTGTGAGTAGATACCGATTTGAACTCCCGCTACGCTATTGTTCTCAATGCGGTTGTTGTCGTTATCCGTACCTGAACTTGCCAAAGCAGGTCCACCGATACCAATACCATAGTTGGTAGCACCAGCACCGAGAATATTACAGTTGCGCACAATGTTATTTGTTGCTCCATTACCCGTAGCATTTTGGATCCAAATAACAGGAGCGGTAGAACCTGTGTTGTTATTCGTAATGGTCAAATCGCGTGTAGCACTTACAGGAGGACAAACAGTATTCGCTGTTGTTCCTGCACTACCATTGATGATAATATTATCAGCACCATTGATCACAAAAATACCATTGGCATTATTTCCTGTAATAGAGGAAGTTCCTGTTGGTTTGATGGTCAAGGTGTTGGTAGAACTAGACCCCACCAATGTGTTAATGGTGATGGGGAATGTTTCTGTAGTCGCGGTGTATGACGCATCAATCAAACTGAAAACAGTAGGACCACAAATGCCGTAGGTATTTGCGGCCGTTACTGCTGATGTAATGGTATTAAAGTCTCCCGTAGCACCAACCGTATAGGTTCCCGACAATGAAGTTATGAGCGAGCCTAAAGTAAAGGCATCGTTTCCGGCAGCAGCGTCAGCAGCCAATACTGAAGTAGCCGTAATACTATTCGCAGTAAGTCCTGCAGAGAACGTATAGGTTCCTAATGTAACCGTAGTAGAACCACCTGTAGCAATAGTTCCCGCTGGGAATGAAGCAGTGGTTTGTGGCACACCGTTCACAGACCAGTTGACATCAAAACCGGTTACGGATAAAGCACCGTAGTTAGTAACAGTAGCCTGAATCGTAGTTGAACCAGGACAAAGCGGCGAAGGAACAACGATGTCTGATACACCGATATCGTAAGGAGTAACAGTACTCGTAAACTCATCCACACCCATATCTGGTGTTGTTGCACTGCGCGTATCACAGTCAATATCTGTTGTAACTGAAGCAAGCGCATCAGCCGAGTTCTCAAAAGATAAGTTGGCCACAGAGGCAGCGTTCAATCTTAAGTTCGTAGATGAGGTAAACACTGGCATTACATTGACAGAAGCCGCATCGCGACCTGTTTCTGTTTGCCAAGCACTTAATGTTG
>Ga0315907_10001382_pt1 | contig 32825 bp, 51 predicted proteins | sample LakEriMetagenome_3_FD_203525 | JGI IMG/M metagenome (GOLD analysis project Ga0315907, IMG submission 203525) | Freshwater fungal communities from buoy surface, Lake Erie, Ohio, United States - Buoy 12 MA123 | ecosystem: Environmental > Aquatic > Freshwater > Lake > Lake biofilm | place: USA...
AAAAAAACTAATCTGCATGGTTGGAATTGAACCAACGGCCCGTGCTTATTCACACTTTTACGGTGTCATTTACCATCATAGTGAGCACTGATCTACCTCTGAACTACACACAGATTAAAATGGTGGGGTATGTAGGTAACGCGCCTACCGAGCCTTTCAGCGCCAGATTTACAGTCTGGACCATCTCTTTAATGGTATAATACCCCGAAAAATTTAACGTCATATGTTTGTTTCACCATATGACAGTGACTGAGGTTCTTCTTTCACCGTTACGTTCTAGTTATCCTCACCTATGCACAGGTAGAACGGCTTTAGTCACTTCAGAAGATGGCTATTCGATGTTGGGTTACGGGATGACTTACACAGTCTAATTATAACCTACAGTCAGATATCTTGTTGTAGATCAACCCACTCACTCTCCACGACTGCCTCACTTGCAATTGAAGCATCTTTCTTCAGCATCGTGAGTCTGCTGACATCGAATAAAATTGGCTCCAGAGGAAGGGCTCGAACCTTCAACATTTCGGTTAACTTCAGCCTTGTGAGATTTGCACTCTCTATTAAATAGTACTTTATAGCCCACAGCCGAACGCTCTACCATTGAGCTACTCTGGAATTGAAAATGGCTCTCGGAAAAGGAATCGCACCCTTATCATTCGGGTAACAACCGAAGGTAATACTATTATACGATCCGAGAATTAAAAATTGATTTGAAAGCGTGGATTCTCTTACCACTACTTGGGGTGCGTTGCACTTCCGTTCTGATTTCAACAGACTCTCTTTCAAAAATGTTTACTGGATTTCACAATTGTTCCACTTACTAATCACAATCTCGTCAGACTGTGATTTTCAATGTCTATCAGTGTCAATACATTACTTACTACTTCATCACCTTTTATTGATCGGATTCGAACCGATACTTCCACCGTATCGTGGTGTTGTTCTACCATTTAAACTACGTGTGTGTTGCCTTCACCTAATGTATTTGAAAATTGGCATGGACGGTGGGTAACGCTCCCACATTAGGCAGTTTTGGAGACTGCTACATTTCTTGTCTGTCACGTCCATATTAAAAATGGCAGCCTCACTCGGAGTCAAACCGAGTTCTCCGGATTGAGAATCCAGAATCCTATTACATTCGTAGACGATGAGGCCATTACATGAGAGTTTTGATGGAACGCATCAACATCGGTCATCTACCGATACTCTCGAAAAAGTGAGCCTCCAGTCAGGTTCGAACTGACAAAGGATTATTAGTCCATTCTCGATTACAAATCGAGGCCGATAGCCAATTCCGGTCATGGAGGCATAAAAAATTTTCACTTACTTCCAATGGATTTTTCACCTATCGTTGGTAGCCATACTATTCCCAGTACGACCGGCGTCTCCTATTCCTTGGCCCGCCTCTACGGTGTTTTGATAAGTTCAAAACTTCAAAAAACTCAAGGACAACCGTGTGCCGTCCTTCATCATGTAAACACTCTATCACCGACTTCCCTCGCCGTCAACAAAAAACCGTCACTTTTTTAGGGTGACGGTTGATATTGTTCAAGAAAGGTAAAAGATGAGTCAGAGTACACAATATCAGCCGTCAACACATTCACAATCTCTTGTAAATGTATTCCAGCGTTTAATATTGGTATACAAATGGTTCATTTTCAAGTATAAATATACGTAAATTTCGAAAACATCAATTTATTTGTATTTTTCCACCTTTTATTACAAACGTATGTGGTTGTTGATCATTCAACTTCGCAAGTGTGGCAGGATCTTTGAACGCTGCACCAATCGATCCCATGAACTCTCCAAGTTTGGCTTGTAACGATGACAAAAACTTCTCTGCAGCACCTTTAACGTTGGCAACAACTTTCTTAACGGCATCTACACCACGTTGTATAATTCCAGCTTCACTTATTCCCGCCAACTCCATCAAACGTGGATGACTGTACTCGACACTTTCTTTTCTCCACAAATCACTACCTTTAGTCCACGAACTAAACTTTTCCATACCACTAAATATTTTATCAATAGTAGAATCAGGAACACCTTGTGTAAGTTGACGAACACGTGTGGCAAGATCTATCTGTAATCCACTCACTTTAGTGCTTGTAATGTCAACCACATCAACTTTGTCACGGGTAACATTATAACTTACCTGTTGTACTTTACTAATAACCACACCATTGTGTGTAAATTCACAATTTGATACAACTAATTGGTTACTAGAATTAGTTTTAACGGTTCCAGTTATTGTACCATCTTCTCCCAATATGTCATTAAAATCTCTAAGTGAATGGGTTTTCATAGAAACATTGGCCGACATCTGTGTTCCTTTAAATGATTGTTCCTCCAACATTCTATTCAACTTAGCCAAGTTAACGATACGACGAACGGTGTCATCACCTTTAAGATTCTTGATTTCATCCATCGCACTTTGAAAATCCGCATAAGCAGGATCATTCATCAAATCTGTAGGAGCAATACCATGATCCGCATGTGATATGGCTCTAGCACTATCTTTATCCAAAAATTGAGGATCATTCACATCCATTCCCATATCAGCTACCGCTTGACTAATTCTATCTTTCAACGTCTCATCATTCATGTTATTCAACCGTTCCAAATTATCCAGTTGATCACGTAGATCATCAGCATCACCCACGTTACTTGCATCCATATCAATACCCAACTTTTCAAATATATCATTGAACGCATCCGGATTTTGTGAACTCTCAAACCCAGCAACTGCACTTCCAATCAAAGTCAAAACCATCATCGCTAAACGAATCTTGATGAATGCCAACTTTGGATTCTTGGCAAAAAAACTAACAACCTTTCCAAGAATACTCAACACCAACCCCTGTTTCTTATCTTTTGATTTGTTCTTTAACGACTCAATAGTGGTTGCTAATTTATTTGCAGACGCTGCATAAATTTTTAAAGAAGCATCATTCAACGCACTACCGGTCTTATTCACTGCAAATGAAATCAAATCACTTGCCTTTTTACCAGCATCCTTAATATTAAACTCATTGATCTGACGACCCTCTTTCAACAAAAAAGAATAATCATAAAATTCATTAATGGCACGTTGCGTATCAACATCAATATTTTCAACAAGAAGAGGTTTTAACTTGATCATATATCATAATAAATATAATCAATAACGTGAATCCATCAAAGGTGCAAAGTTATTTCGTATTGTCTGTAACAACTCAATATCTTTGCTGACTACTCCCAATCCATACGAATTGGTGAAATTTAATTTTGGTTCTTGTATTTCATGAAACCATTCTTTCACCGAAAGCCATTCAGTGCACGTATCATGTAATAACACCACGCCATTTGGTTTCAAAAATTTTGTCCATTCACGATAATCGTGACTTACAGCATCATACGCATGATATCCATCAATATGTAAAATATCAATTGGCAAAGTCCAATCACGTAATGCATCATCAAATGACATGTGCATTATATTAACATTGAACAAATCTAACACATTTATATGCTTCATCACTTCAATTTTAGTCTTTTCATCTCGGTATCCAGTATTAGGATCTCCTCTGAACCAATCAATACCATATACAGTGCCTATTCCACAAACAGCAAAACTAAACGTACTACACCCAGAATCAACACCCAAATCGACCATCACTGATGGATTTTTGTAACGCATCAACCAATCGGCAAATTTACTGTGTCCCGACCATACACTGGGTACAAATTCTTTTATATAATTACACTTTTCTTGTATTGTCATTATTGTTTTATATATATCAATATGACCGAAAAAACTAAAAAGATTACTGAACATAACGAACTTATCGCAACCAGAGTACCACCCGGAGATAGATGGACACTCGTTTCAGACGCACGAAAAGTAATCTATGGCAGCATCACCGACGCTCTTGAAGCCTATTTCAACTACTGCCAATTCAAAGGCGAATACAGACTCGCCCCACTCGAAAGCAAACTATTCGCAATAAAAACCGTAGAGGAAGAAGTTAAGCCAGAACCGCCTAAACGTCTCAACCTCTACGGTGATAGACCCGAATAAGTTAGTTACTTTTTCTTCTTTTTATAAAACATCTTCCAAGCAGTGGCATACACCACGCCCAATCCCTTTTTCTCACCATACTGTTTAACAAAACGCTCCTTGTTGGCTTTAACCCACGGTTCCATGCCAGGAGGAGCCTTCTCTGTCAATATATCTTCTTCCAATTGACCACTCGAAATCGCCTCTTCCCATGTCTCACTCATATAAGGCTTCTCACCACCATGACTGCCACGATATCCATGAACTTGTCCCAACAAACCTTCCAACTCACTATCGTTGTTAACAATATCCTTCTCTTCTTGGGAAATATTACGATTCTCTATAAAATCGTTGACCTTCTCCGCATCTTGAAACATTCCTTCATAATGATCACCATTAGGATCTTGGTCGTTATCAACCATTTTCAAGTGAGTTTTCAACGAATCTTTAAGATCATTCAACCACTCACCAACATGATCCTCCGCAGAATCCATCGGCTCATATTCATCATAATCAACAGCGCCAATCTCATTAATAACTTCATCGACGCTCTCTCTAATAAGTTTCTTTAGTTGTTCTCTGTTCATAAAATTATTTCTTTAAATTTTCAAAATCCAGAACAAGATTTAGACGATCAATCTCCAATTGCGTCTTTTGTTTCAAAATAGGAATAACACGTTCGTAATACTCATCTTCACTTTCATCGTCTTTCTTAGGAACATAAAACTCCAATTCCTCAATTTTATACGATAATTGCTTTATACGTGCAATAATATTTACAGCCTTTGATAAAGTACTCGCAGGCTTCATCTGTGCCAACTTTTCATCGTCAGCTTTAGACTTTGCATCCTTATCAGCCTGTTGTTGCTTAAACTTCTCAGCAGCAGCACGTATCGCAGCGTTGTATCCCATGGGACTGCTACGAATACGACTCTCAGCGATAACTTGCTTGATTACCTCTTTCAATTCATTTCTCGTCATATGATTTATAAATATGACACAAATAATAAAATCCCTCTTTTTTCAAAGAAGTTCCACTCCAATTACATAACTGTTCTCGATATTCCTCAATACCTTGACTTTATCAGTACTACACAACTGTTGCAACGCAATGCAAACAAACTCACTGTCCCCACCAACACACGTCAGTTCCAAATAATCAAATCGTTCATGAATTATACATTCGGTCACACCATAATGCGTCTTTAAAGTTTGTACGATGGTCTCTCTCATATATAATAAACATACACCAAATCATAACCATCGTCAACTTATTATAACCCAGCCGTCTTGTAGTCCATCTTTACATCACCACGATCAATCAATAACTTGCGGTTTGCCATATGCTTATCACGTACACTTTCCTTGTTCTCACCCATATACTTTACAGCATAGTTCTTAGCAATCAACTGTTCATTCAATACTTCCTTGGTATCAGGATTAACAATCTCACCCAATAGTCTTCCAAACTTCTCACGCCCACTATCATCAGTACCCTCACTAATATGTGTACGTATAATCACCTTGTTCTTACACGCAGCCACAAACTTCTTACAAAAATCCTTGCTGGCCATTCCAAATACCTTCTCCACTTTGTCGCTGGTTCTACTCTCAGGTGTATCAACTCCCAATAAACGAACTTTCTGGTTCGTAAACATCACGTCAAAACCCAAATCAATGTCAACAACAATCGTATCACCGTCAACCACTTCAGTCACGGTAGCATTATATTCATATGGCATAATGCCACATACATATTATAAATATACCCAATCAATTCAACTTCTTTATCAGCTTGTGCGCAGCGTTCTCACGCATATAACGGTTAAAATCAACCACCATCTTACGACTCTTCAACCGAGCCTCAATCTCCCAAGGAGCAGTAAAGTAATCCATATGAGTCTCAAAAGTGTCATACTTCACACCGTTAAACTCATACGTCATATCAGCATCATTCTTGCCAAAAGCCTTCAAACGACCATCACGATGCTGCGTCACATGAATCAACTCATGAGCAACACTCTCCACAACCAAATCACCACTAATACCCTCCCGGTTGCTAAGAGAAACACAATAACGTTTACGACGACCACCAGGCATCTCTACACACGCAACCGTCTCAGTGTCACCATACACATTCTCAACACCCTCGTTCTCATTCAACTTCGTAGGATCAACAAAACGCAAAACAACCTTGGTACGATCAATCCCCAAAATCTCACAAAAATAACCAAACGCCTTAGTAGCACGCTTCTTGCAAATGTCGTTCATCGTGAGTACACTCTACAACAAGAGTTACTCCACGTCAACACTTTTTTGAAACTTTGCCCTCCGACAATACACCTTTCGACTGTCAATCCTACGAGTGCAAGGATTCATCTCACCCCACGTCTTCCTAACCTTTATCTTAACTTTCATACACGCCACCCTACCACAACTATAAAATAAGTCAATCACCTTTTTCTTCGTCATGATACTCAACCATAAACGTTGGGTTTTCCTTGATAATCTTGCTCAAACGCTCATCCAAACGACCATCACTCTCCTGCAACTTGGTTCTCAAATAATCCTTCAAAGCAACCAAATGCTTACACAAACTCGGCTTTCTGCGGGGATTAGTCTTGTTCGGAGGATTACCATTACACTGATTCAACGTATCTGCACCAGTATCACCCGCTTCCTGCGCAGCATTCGCATACGCCCACCTATACTTGTAATCAGGACAACTACAGTCAACCTTACACATCACATCATCCATACTACGCTTATTCTTGTACTTCACATAAGCATCCTTCTCAAACGATATACGACCAGTATGAGGACGCATCGTTGTAATGTGATCACGGTCACTCTTGTATCCGAAATTCCACTGCTCCTCATCCTCATTGGCAGTTCCAGCCAAACTACGCACCCTCATACGACTGCCACGATCAATACGACCATCGTCCGTTTGTGACAACAACTGCTTGAAACTCATCTTCTCAAACAATAATGACGGGTTTCTCAATATCTCCATTAACTTGATCATAAACAATAAATATACCCAGTTATACTTATATCACCATATTTATAAACAAATGAACGTGGAAAATATCAAAGAAGAAGCACGCACGGTATTCAAAAAGAACAAAAATCACATCCATATCATGGACGTACCAATGTTCTCACTATACATCCACAAAGACTTGCTCAAAAATACAAATATAGCAAACCAAGACTTCAATATAATGATCTATAGCATGTTTGCTATCGCAGATAAAAACTTCCCCGGACAACTTCCAAAAGATTGGCAACCAAATTACCCATCAGATGCTCCAAAAGACGAATACCTGAAAAAAGTAGAAAACTTCCTCAAAACCATATTCTCAAAAGCAAAAAATCAAATAAACGACATCGGCTTTAGTTCAGCTCACGCAAATGTCGTATTTAACGAAATGGAAGATTTAGGTACCGCTTCATACGCAGGATATATATCCTTAAACGTAAAATACGTAGACACCAGTGTACAAGATAACCCATCATTCATATCCACCATCGTTCACGAATGGGCACACCTGTTCATGTTCAATAGATCCGCCCAATTCAAAAACGCAGTAATTACTCTATACAAAGACATTCTATCCAAATCCAAAGACAAATTCAAAGATCCCACTATAAACCCTTTCGATATCGTTAAACCAGAAAAACTATCACCAACACTCGAAAACGTGATTCTAAAATACTGGACCGGTATCATCGCAAACATACCAGCCAATATATCACACCTAAAATCAACCACCATTAAAATATTCTCCAAACACCCCTTCAACTTTGACCTATACCACCACCTACCTCACCTCATAGAATTTAACGGTAAACTCAAAGACAATACCACACTGTCCACCTATAATTACGATTCCATCACACTGCCAAAAAACTCACAAGTATATATACTAAAAGGATCAACCGGCTGGATCATCGGCGCTAGACAAAATAACAAACGATACGAAATCGTATGTAAACCAAACGAACTCGAAAATTACGTCACCGGTACCAATACCCCTTCCATCCTACCAGATATACAAAAAGCCATCGCCACTTACATAAACAAAATACCACCCCAAGATCGAATATCAAACATTCCAGAAAAAATTCACGAACATATGCAATCATCATTCAAACAAATGATGTCCAATATATTCGCATACATACCCTCCAAATCAGAACTAGATGACATAAAAGATTTCACAGACGAATACATAATACCAAGAGTATATGACATGATCAATGACCCAGAAGCAATAACCCTCACCAATAGAGACAAAATATACGACTACCTATGGGTACAAAACCCCCACAAACCCTTCGGTACAAGCATACTCAAATATATCGACTCCAATATATACAAAAATATACAACTCAAAAACCTTAAACAAGACCTAGATAAACCAGACTTCACAGGCCCATTTTTCGAAAAACATAGAACAATCCTCCAAAAATTATCCAATTGGATCAACTCCTACGGTATGTCCAATAACCTTGAACTGTGGTCCACAGCAATCGAATACTTCTTCCAATTACCAAAAAATTATAGAAAAGATATAGTCAAACTCATGTATATGGCAGAATAAATACCATATATACAAAACCCCCATCAAAAAATCTACCCCGCCGCCAAATTCAGATTTAACCCAAATCAGTGCAAAAAGTACCCCATAAAAACAGGGTCATATAACCAAAATAACAGGTAAAACGCTGCGCAGCGTATATATAAAAGTCCCCATAGAATTTTTACCATGTTGGGGGCAAAGGTCAGGGGGGGTGGGAGGGGTCGCGCGACCCCCATGTTCAGAAGTAAAACCGGGGGGGTGGGGTGGGGGGATCCCCCTGTTTTTGACGCGTAAAACAAGGGTATGGGTGGGTAGGGGACACCCCGGTTTTGTCAAGTAAAATAAGGGGGTGCCCCCGGAGGGGTCATTATTGAAAGTACACGTCCGGCCATTTGCCGGAATAGGTTCCCGTGACGGGACACCTTTTCAAGTGTCTTACCCCAGCCGCAACAGCCATGTGGCAGACCAGCGATAGCCACCGGCAGATAAACCGCCGGTCCCCGGTGGTTTGGATGAAGGATCGAATCCCTCAGCCGTTCCGCTGCGAGTGAATGAATGGTGTTCTTCATAGGACGAGGACAGTCTAGGTTGTTCCATGTGGAACACAACACTTTTTTTCAATTATTTTGAGTAGTCAGCGTAGGTGACGGAGTGGACAACTGACGCGTAAAACTTTTGAGGTTGACAAAGATGAGCGACGGTGGTAAACGGGTCTGACGCGTAAAACTTTTGAGGTTGACAAAAGGCCCGTGGACGTATCCACGGGTTTGATTACCCCGTCACTCTAGTGAGTCCCCATCGAGGACTTCCACCCCGGTGTAGATGACTATCTGCCCGGTGTTGTCGAAATCGACCTGACAACCAAGTGCTTGAAGTTGTCGGGTCAGCTCAAGAATCTGCCTTGTTTCGTCCATGGTAGTGTTTGAGTAGTCAATAACCAACGGACCAGACCCTACCAGACATCATCGAACCGTCAATTGTTTTTTCACAATTTTTCCTACCGGGGGACGCGTAAAACTAATGACCTTGACCAAGTAGAGAGCCGATGGTAAACGAGTCTGACGCGTAAAACTTTTGAGGTTGACAAAAAAAATACTGTTTACCAGATGAGTGATAAACAGTATCTTTGTGTATTAGAAGTCCATTCCTCGTTCTATCTTATCTGCACAACTATTGCAATAAGCGTAGTGTGGTTGAATATTGACCATTCGTTCACAACCTCGACATTTCTTATTGACGTTGGTTTTCTGGCAATGGTGATAGAACGATACCATTTCAGGATCGTCCATTTCGTCCCAAGTGCCGAAGTTATCATCGTGATAAATAGGCATAATAGTAATAGTAGTAGTGTAACCGACGTTGATGGAAAGAACAAACCGACGTTGAAACTGTCTCAAATCGAAATCTGGTTGTCTACATTTATTTCAAATTATTTTTACCGGGGGACGCGTAAAACTTATGTTCTTGCCAAAAGCGTTCGACTGTGGTAACGGCTGACGTAAAACTTTGGGTGTTGACAAAGATGGACAACGATGGTAAACGAGTCTGGATTGTGGTAACGGCTGACGCGTAAAACTTTTGGGGTTGACAAAGTTGACCGACGATAGTAAATGAGTCTGGATCGTGGTAACGACTGACGCGTAAAACTTTGGTGATTGACAAATCGTGGGTTTTTATCAAGGAACCCACAAACCTTTGTCGATTTACTACTACTCTACTACCCCTCTATTACTAGAGGAGAAATTGATAAACAGGGGTATTTGTGATATTGATACCCCTCTAGTGATAGTGGGAGTTATTTAGATACTTTACGTTTGGCACTACGAAGTGCCATACCTCTCATGGGTGTGACAGTATCTTCTGTTCTAAATCCTCGACGTAGTTCCCAATCACGGAACTTCTTATTGAAGTCTTCGATATTGATACGAGTATCAGTATGTCCAACGGTATCAGTAACGTAGTTTTCTCTTTTGAAACTTGGTTTGTGCATTGTAGTAGAATAGTAATTGGGTTTTTAGGATTACCCACAACCTTTTATGGATACGGTGAATGCTGTGATGATTCACACCTGTAGATACCACAAAGTATTTACAAGTTGACGCAATATCCAAAGTGATAAAGTAACGTGGGTTTTTATCAAGGAACCCACAAAACCTTTACCTATGAACCAACAAACAACACTAACCTACCTATTCCCGAAACAATTTATCGAGATTTAGAACCTCGGTATTTATGTTCCGAAAAGTGATTTTGAGGATACTATCCATCGAAAACGTAATAACACTACGTTTGAAAGGTTTGATACTCGCGGGTTTATTGATAAAGGTCTTGAGAACTTCAACCTCTTTATCTGTTAGACGAATACCGTTATGGTAGTATGTATTGTTGTAAGACCGGAATGGGAAATACTGCAGATATTTCTTGGTATGGTCTTTCTTTGATTGACAAAGGGCAAGTGCATTACCATTAGTGTCATGCTCATGGACATACCATATTTTACCGGGAACATAAACGGGTTGTTCAATACCCGCCTCTTTCATTCGACGGATGATTCCGTCGAGGTAGTTGATATTTACAAGTCCATTCCGACGGGACCGTTTGGTCGCGCCGACAAATGGGTTGTTGGTTTTTCTGGCATCAACCTCGACTTCCGTTTCCATGGAGATAAACCGGCAAGCGGTTCCCAAGGTGCGGAGGTAGTCTGGCAGACTCTCGACTGGAACTTTCTGGGTAGGTAGGTTTTTCATATCGACGGAGACACAGTAGCCCGAAACCGTGTTTCCGTCAAAACATTTCGCCACTTTTCTCCAACTATTTTCACCATGACCACCACCGTCCCGACGCGTAAAACTAATGACCTTGACAAAGTTGAACGACGATGGTAGACGAGTCTGACGCGTAAAACTTTTTGGATTGACAAAAGACCCGTGGACGTATCCACGGGTTTGATGTCAACCTATGCTGTTCTCGTCTAACACCTCAACTCCGGTGTAGATGAGGAGTTGGTTGTTGTTGTCCATCCCAACCTCACAACCAAGTTGATGGAGTTGTCGGGTCAGCTCAAGGATCTTTCGTTTCGTTTCTTCGTCCATGGTAGTATTTTTAGGTAGTTCGGTAACCGACGATGAGACCCTAACACAACCACCAACGGAGTAAATATGTATTTTGAACTATCTTTGACCATGTTCCGCATGGAACAACAACCTGACGCGTAAAACTTTTGATCTTGCCAAAAGCGTTCAACTGTGGTACCGACTGACGCGTAAAACTTTTGGGGTTGACAAAGTTAGGTACTGTCTATCCGGTTATTGATAAACAGTACCTATGTTAGTGATTTATCACACTTTTCGTTCGTAAATGTATGTACATACAGTATCAGGTAGTGGATGTGACATACCATGTGTCACTGCTACTACATCTCGACCTTCTCGTCGTGCGTCTCTTATGTAATTGAATATAGCAGTAGATTCGTGTTCCCATAGATATCTGTAGCCAGTGCAATTCTGACGACAATGAAACATAACTCCGTTCCGTACATAGCCCCGTTTTATTGCACTACGGTATTGCAGTGTCACACTTTTGATCATGTCTTCTGTTACACAGTTGTAATAATACAGAGATTTGTTGTATTTGTAGGACGTAGGGTGATAGTGAAACGTGGGTTTGACAGTAGCAGTATCAGTCGCAGTGGCGGTAGCAGTGGCAGTAGCGGTAGCAGTGGAGTTCATACGGTAGTAGGTAGGATGTGAACCGACGATGAGACCCTACCACGTCCATCAACGGTGTAAACATGTATTTGCAACTATCTTTGACCATGTTCCACGTGGAACAACAACCCGACGCGTAAAACTTTGGTGGTTGACCGTATTGACCAACCATGATATTGATTGGGGAGGGGGTTCGATCTGACGCGTAAAACTTTTGGGGTTGACAAAAGTGAGTGGGGGGTGTACCCCCACCCCTCTCCTACTAGGATATCTTACACACTTGTGGAGTCAGTTCTCTCCAATTAGACTCTCCACTACGGTATTTCCATTGACCATTGTCAAATAGATATTGATAGTCACACCACCCTTTGTTTCGTGACATCTTGTATTCAATGTCACTACTGACAGTCTGTTTCTCGTTACCCATCTCATTACGTTCCCGAAAGTAAAACACACAAACATTGTCTTGTGATTTACCAAACGTGTGAGGTTTATCAGGAGAAGGATCAATTTGTTCTCCCAACGAACTAATGTTACCGTTATCCAGTAACTTGTTGATAATCTCCTTGTTGTTGTAGTGATTCAACAGAATCCTACCATTATGTTCAGGATAACCGTCCCAATGACAATAGACATAGGTAACTGTATTATCTTCGTTGACAATACCAATGTGTGAACGAGTTGACATAGTAGTTTAGTAGTGTAATAGTTTATTGTGAAATGTAACCGACTCCGAGTTTCAAGAACGGACTGACAATATCAAAGAAAAGGTCCGTGTCAAACGTAATCCGACCGTCCAAGTCAAAACCGTACCCTTCCAAGACACGTCGATCAAAACCCACGGTGTCAAGAGTTTTCGAGTGGTAGATTCGGAGACCCCGATACCCCTCCCAATAGGGTGAGAGGAACAGAAACGTACCATCCTCCAATTTGACATGGAGGACACCTTCATGGGATTCAATCTTGTGAGGGAAACGGTATTCATGTTGAGTCGATAGGATGTTCTGATAAAGACGGTCCAAGTAGGACATGACCCGACACTACAGACCCCCATAGGGTTGTCAAAACTTTTTTCAAAAAAGTTCCACATGGAACATCCTCACCGACGCGTAAAACTTATGTTCTTGACACCAACCACGGTTTCTAATCTAGTCCGACGCGTAAAACTTTTGTCCTTGACACCATGAACCAACCGTGATACTCACCATCACAACTTCTGACGCGTAAAACTTTGAGGGTTGAAAAACTTGTGAGGGTTTATGGTTTACCCCCAACCTTTTGTATTGACTTTCAGATAATCCCGAGTGCGATCAACGGACTCGGACATCCATGTTCACACGTTCCATCCGGTTCCACTTCACAACCTTCCGTGCAACAAGCCGGAACCACGCTGTCATCACAAGCCTCTGTGATGAACTCGGTTACGTCGTCGTACCCATAACTCTTGGCCAGTTTGGACAGTTTGATACGATACGGGTTGGACTTCTCAACACGCTTTACAATGTCGTTCAAGTTGCTCATGTCGATGTTTAGGTTAGTTGGTTCAGTACAGTTGTCAATCCACAATCAAAAACTTTTTGCGTCCAATCCTCGCCACTTCATCCAACGCTTCAGCGTTCCATTCTCCGTTGAACTGTTTGGCCTGCCATCGAATCACCTTGGCCACGGCTGCAATCGTCGTGTGAACGGGTTTGAAGTGCGGCAGACCAAAGCCATACAACATCGAATCGTCCGTTGCGGAAAGATCCAGCGTTGGATTCTGTGCGGCTTGAAATGCTTTTTGGAATTGTGCAAGTGTCATGTCGGTGAATAGGTTAGGTGGTTTTAGAACAAAGTCAATGGGTAGTTTGGCAAAAAGAGAGAGGGGGGTGGTGGTACTCCTCTAGTGGGGGTGGGCATCCACCCCTCTCTCTATGGTGAGTCAAGTCACATAACACGGTAGTGGTTTTCCATCGATTTCAACAATGATGACACCAGAACCACCATCATGTTTGGCCTGTTCCTTGGATTCCTTGGCCTCCGCTTCGGTGGCATCACGAAGGAAACTGCCGTCAAAATAAGCGTGCAGTTTCAACGTGTCAATGTCGGTTGGGATTTCATCGTAGAGTTCCCGATAATCCTGTCGGATAAGGTCGTAGAGTTCGTTCATAACGGTGATGAAACTAGGATCAACCGGCCCAGATGTCAATCCACCTTTTTGCGTTTTTCAACTTTTTTTCGGTGGGAAAACCGATTGACATACTCTTCATTTCAGGAATGAAGTTGAAGATCGTTTCACTCCAAACTTCCCTTTCAAGGGCATAAACCAGTCCATGAGTCCTGTCAAAGTAAGTGCAGTTGCCATTGCAATCCCTGAAAACCACACCCTTGTAACTCTTGTTAGCGTTACGAAAGAATCCAACCGGAACGTAGGTTGCGTTACGCTGACACAAATCGTCTCCGGTGAAATCACGATACAGGTCCACACCTTCAACCGACTTGTCCTTGCGAATCTTCAATGAAGCCGTTTTCATTGGACTCAATCTATCAGAACTGTCACCACCGTCAAAACTTTTTTCAAACTTTCTCACCAACCCGACGCGTAAAAATAATAACCTCGACAACCACCACGATTTAGTATCCATCACCACCGACGCGTAAAACTTATGGGTTTGACTTTTTCTAAAAAACCACGCTTAAAGCGCTTGCTTATGCTTATTGCTTGATATTATCTAAAAGATTAGAGAAGCTTGATTTTGTTTGTTGAACTTGACTGCGCATCATGCGCTTGTTGCGCTAATAGGTAGTTTTAGAAAAAGTCAAGTAATTATTTTATTTTAGAGATAATAGTAGATACAGTTAGGGGCTTGTTGCGCTGACCCCAAGCGTAGCGCTTACAATCAAAAAGGCTGATTGTCAACACTATTCGTATTTTTATCTGCATCAGTAGCAATACGATACAGAATCGTAGGCTTGCCACGAACGCTCTTGCGAGTGCCACAGATAACCATAAGGCCAAGTCTCACTTGATCCTTGACGTAGTGGTAAATGGTCGCATGAGACACAGGCTTATTCATGGCCATGGCTTCGTTGATGCTCCATTCTCCGGAACCAAAGATCAGCGTGCTTCGATCAATGATGCGTCCACGGCGCTTTGGCGTTGCGGTTTCGATAGACGTTTCAGTGGTTGCGGTTTCAGCTGCGGTTTCAATGGTGTTTTCCATAGAGTCTTTAGAATAACTGGTTATTTTAGGTTGTCAACGGTTCAATCAAACGAATTGTTTGATCCAAAGCTCACCTGATATTCATGGTAATACCTTGAATCATAGGTGTGGTCATCGCACTCCTCTCCTACTGGAGGGGGTGGAAACACTTCAGAGTGAATCTGCTCCAGCAGGTCCATCTTGTCTTGGTAAGCCCTCTCCATATCGGGAGAGAGCGGTGGAAGTAGCGCCACATACGCGGATAGCTCTTCCAGAAATTGCAAGTCTGCAATTCGTGTTAGTTCATCATCTGTTAGTTCTTCCATCAGGGTTCCTCATAATAATAGTCAGACGGTTCTGGTTCATCACCGTCACAGTCATCACCGGCTTCATCTGTAATGCTATTGGCCCAGTCATCCAACATTGTTTCAATCATGGAGTCAATGGTCTTGATCTCCTCGGCAGTCATTCCGGTCTTGTCGTAACTGTAATCCTCAATGGTCACATAATCGTGACCACGGTCGAATCCAACAGATCCCCAGTACTCATAGGGACCAATACCATCGTTCTCCCAGTAGTAGGAGAGTGTGACTTCGATTGACGTAACATCAGGACGGGAAGCAATTTCAACTTCATCCAGCGTTCGATAGGCAGTGCGTGTGCTCATAGTTCGTGCAGGTTATCTACAGTTTAGAGAAAGTCAAGCCCCCACCAACACTTTTTCCAAAAGTTTCTGCGCCCCCGTCTTGGTGTTGTTCCATCCCATGAATTGGGTGGCCTCACCGATGCCACGGTGGATGCGCCATTCGTTCTTGTCAGTCTTGGTGTCGTGAGGCTTGTAAACGAAGCCAACCTCCACGCCCTCCACATACAACACGTTGAGGTTCGGCAGGCTCGACTGGACACGCTTCCAAGCAAACTTGATCTTCATGGACAAGAGACTAAACGAGTGAATGGTGGAGTCAACAACTTTTTAGAAAAAATCACTCTGCTTTCGTGGGGTTGTCCTGACGTTTGTCAAGCACAAATCGCACATATTCCATCTCGACATTGCCAACCATTGCTCGTATGATGCAAGGTTTGGTAATCAGGATAGAAGTCAGATAAAGCGGACTGAACTGTGTTGGTTCGGTTCCGTCTAACGTGTAGTGAATAGGTCCATCGGCATCCAGCGTTACCATATCGTTGTCAATGATAACTCGGATGGCTGGATTGTAGGTGATTGCAACGCTTCGACTGGTGACTGTGGTGTGGCCATTGTTTGCAACAACGTGGTATGTACCCGCATCACCTTCTAGGAAATAGTCAAGCACAAAAGTGGCGTTAGTTGCACCTGGCAACACTTGACCATCCTTGAACCATTGATAACTGCATGGTTGGTTGGCTTGACTACGCAACACATACCATGACGCTTCTGTTACTGTGTCAGCGTGTGGTTCCAACGTGAATGTCAACGGACGTTCGGTGGATATCCAGACAGACAACGCTAGTGTGATAATCATCATCAGTGCAATCTTCATGCGGTGAAGACTACACTTCAAAGATGTACCGTCAATACCTTTTTATTCTTTGTCTTTGGGATCGACGCGTAAAATTGAGACCCACAAAGCGATGACATCACCGATCTTGTCGATGAGCATGGTACAGAAACTTGTCAAGAGAAAATAAGCGAGGATCATCATCAGTAGCACGCTGAGATAATTGGGGATGCTCTCAAGCATGAACTTGACTAGATCGTTGATGTTTAGAATAATCATGGTCTCCCAGTGTAACCTAGGAGACCATGTTTGTCAAGCAGTGATCTTGACTTTGAGTTGTTCCTGCTTTTCAGGAGGAATGAAACCGATCACTTGACGAGAGTACTTTGGCAGTTTCCGATGTGCGATTGCCAGTTGTTTGGCTGTAAGGGATCGACCCTTGAGCAGTTGTTCTGCGAAACTGGAGAGGATTACCGCATCCAATCCGTTGAATCCGACACCATTGTTCTCTTTGGTGAGACCGGAACATTGTTCGTCCATGGTCTGGCACTCATAGAGTTTCACGATGGCACGGCAGGCCCATGCGGGATCCGAGGATAGTTTTTCCTTGACATAATCGACGAGCTTCATGTTAGTCCTTGAGTTTGATGTTGAGAGTGGCACGAAACCGAGCGTAGTCCCGTGCGACCCGGATGGCATTAGCACGAGCAACACGTTCAGTCAACGACAATCGTTGGTTGATGGAAACCCGAAGGTTGTCCTTGAGATGGTAGCGAGCAGTAGACTTCATACAGAAGACACAGTAGTTTGGCATTATCGGGAAATCAACAACTCTTTTCAGAAATCTTTGGGTTGGGGGGACGCGTAAAACTTTGAGCGTTGACTTTGATGGGTGGTTAGTATCTAGGACGACGCGTAAAATCTTTTCCGTTGACAAAGTTGGTCCGGTAGTATCCAGAAACGGTCATAATGCCAAACCAATCATTAGATAAAAAAGTTGTAGAATTGTGTGGACTCCGGTGCGACTAGGTGGTAGATTGTACTCGTCAAGTCGGTAATGGATACCGATGAGGACACAGAAAACAAAAATTGTAACATAAACTCAATATGAGCAATACTAATACGATCCTGTTCGGATCATACATCAACAAGAACAAGAACATCAACACCGTCGTTTCGGCGCCATCCCTGACTCTTGAAAGTCAAATGGCCAATGAACTGAGCGACTTTCGAGCCAAGCTGGGTTTGACTTCCGTTCGTAACGTGTATCCGTGGTGGACATACACCTTGGCTGCCTTGACCTACTTTCCCAAGGGTCATTATTCTTCACTCATTGACATTGACGCGTTTCTTCAAGATGCGAACATTCGTATTCGTAATCTTACGAAGCACGCGACTCTGTTGAACAATTCTATCGAAGGACAGGCACCTTCCAAGGTGGCCCGTGAGTACACCGGGAAACTTCCCAAGATGGTCCGTATGTTGAAGTTGAAGAGTGAACGGATGACGGCCAATCATTACGGCCGTGGCCGGAAACCCATCGGTTTCTCGTATGTCGATCCGGTTGCTGCGAGGGCTACCCTGTTGGAACAGTACCCCGATACTCTCCATCTCTTCGAGCAGCTTGACTACTTTGTGAAGGGGAACTAAACACCCCTCTCACTATGGTTAGGGGTTACCCAAGAAAACCCCGGTACACCTACCCCCAAACTTTTTCTAAAATCCTCTGGACAACCCCTCTCCCACACACTAGAGTCGTCTCCGTTATGCCAAACCATACCGCTAACAACTTCACCATCACCGGACCCAAGGATACTGTTCTGGCATTTATCGAACGTGCCAAGGATAAGAATCCCGATGAACTGGACCCTCAACAGTTGTCGTTCAACTCCCTACTTCCTCTTCCGAAAGAGTTGAAGGGTATTGCAAGTCCCGTGAGGATTATGACCCAAGACCAAATTGATGAAGTCTGGGCTGTGTGGAACGAACGCAAGAGTCAAGGAAAACTTGGTGCGTTTGAAAAGAACGGTCCCTTTGGATTGGGATTGACAAGGGAGCAGAGTGAGGAACTGATTTCCAAATACGGCGATTGTGACTGGTACAGCTGGTGCGTCTCTAACTGGGGAACCAAATGGAACTGTTACGACGTTACCGAGTGGAACGTCCATGATAAGGGGGATGGAACCATGAGTGCGACCATCTACTATGAAACCGCATGGAGTCCTGCCACCATTTTGTGGCTCAAGGTTTCCACAGAGTACCCTGACTGTGAGTTTTACCATGAGTTTGCGGATGAGGGTGGCGGTTTCTTGGGTAGTGAGGTTATTCTGAATGGCGGGGTTATTTCGGAGGAAGAGCTTGACTGGAACAGTTCCGATGGCATTGAACTGCGTGAAGGACTGGGAAGGTACTGGCCGGGTGAGGAAGAAGAAAACGTGGATGAGGCTCGGGTGAACGAGTAAAAGTCAAGAACAAAAAAACCTTGGGGTTAGGTGAAAAAGCCCCTTGACTCTTTCCAATACCCTGATAACTTGAACCCGACATGAAGATTCGCAAGAACAACATTGTAAAGACCAACATCCCTCTGACCGTGGGAGTCTACGACATCAAGACGCTTCCGGTAGGTACTCTCCTACAGGTTTGGAAGACTACCAAGCAAGGTGAACTGTACTGTACGACTCTGGACAGGAAACTGTGCAGCCATACCGTTATCACCAACGAAGCGTCTGTTACCAAGGAAGAACAACCGCTTCCCACGGTCAAGGTTGGTGACATCTTTGTTTCGAGCTGGGGATACGATCAAACCAACATTGATTTTTACAAGGTGTTGAATGTCAAGAACAAAACTGCGATTCTGGCAGAAATCGGTCAGAAACGTGAGTACACCGGGCACATGAATGGCAGGTGCGTTCCCAATCCTGATGTGGTTGGAAAAAAGACCTTGACAAAACGGATTATGTCGATGCAGGGGTTGCCCTGTTTCAAGATTACCAATTACGCTTCGGCGTATCCTTGGAGTGGTTTACCCTGTGGATTTTCAGAATGGGCTTGACAATTTGACTGAATCGTCTAACCTGTTCCTGACAATGAAAACGACCTTTGTTGACCGTCAAAAGACCACACTCTACAAGTACGAAGTGGACTTCCGTAACAAGACCTACTCGGTGGAATACTTCACCGATGGTAGTGGAAAGTGTGTCAAGGTGGACATCCTGAACGAATGGGGTGTGAGTCAGTTTGAAGTGGAAGACGATGACGTACTTTCAGAAATCTTCAATGCTGTCAAGTACGAAGTTGACAATTTGGACAGGTAGGACATAGGGGTGGAAAAGGTTGTGGGTGATCCGTAAAAACCCTCTTGACTTTCTCTAAAACTTCTCTAAACTGTACACACGATGAATAAAGATAAGATCAAAATTATCCTCGGACTTTTCAGAAACTATCAGGTTTGGATCAATCAAGACTTTTTTTACATTGACAATGTAAATGTACACCTCGCTGAGGTTGAGTTTGAACCAAACAACGAAGTGGTGTATCTTTCTTGGGAAGGATCGGACGGTGAAGAATACCGTATCAAGTTTGATGAATCGGGATTGTCCAACGCCCGTGTCAAAGATGGAAACTTGATTGTCGAAGATACCGAAGGTGATGAAATTGAACTCACCTTCAACAAACTCACAAAATACGTTGTTCAACTGTAAGAAACCCGTTGACTTTCTCTAAAACTTCCTATACCTTATTTAAACGATGAACATTGAACTTGCCGTGGGTGACAAATTCATTCATACTGACATTCTTGGCAAAAAATGGGAGTTAACGTATACTGGAACTCGCCGTGAAGTCAAAGGTTGTGAGTTTGAATTTTTTGTAGATGATAAAGGTGTTGGTTGTTTCTTTACAGATAGTGAAGTAGCTAAAATGGAGAAGATTACCCCCCAAATGAAAACCTACAAAGTTCCCGTGGTTTGGCAGATGTACGGCTACGTTGAAATGCCTGCCAATTCGATTGACGAGGCAGTCAAAAAGGTGGAGAATGGTTACGGCGACGTTCCACTTCCCGCTGACGCTGACTACGTTGAAGGAAGTTTTGAAATCGACTACGAAGCTGTTGACTTCTCCGCAAACTGAACTAGAATGATACCCACGATGAACGAACCGCTTTCATTTTCTGAATGGTGTTATGAGGTTGATATTGAAACTCAGTATCAACAATTTTATGATGAATATGGTGATGCGGCTTGTTTACTTTGTGAATACAAAGATCGTCATTACCGAGAATATTTAGAGAATTTTGAAAAAAGCTGTTGACTTTCTGAAAAAAGCTGATAATCTATTACCACGATGAAGATCAAAGTTACTGACATTGTTTATGACACTACTGACAATGAGGAGCTATATCTGAATATGGATCTTCCTACTGAGTTAGTGTTTGACATTGATGGTGATAGTGATGATATTGAGTATGAGATCGTTGATGCTATTGGCAATATTACTGGCTGGACGGTGAAGAGTTTCAAATGGTCTGAGGTGGTTGACTAATCAAAAAAAGCTGTTGACTTCTCCGCAAACTGACCTAGACTGTTCCTCGACATGACACCGTTGAAACACGCTGAGAGTTCTGTACGACGATGGGGTGGTTCCGTTACCGACTACATCGACCTACATGACTGGTTTGACGAGACCAAAGCCTTTACCGGAGATTGGACCCATCGAGCGCTTCGGCATCACTCGGCTGGTATTCAATGGGCTGTTGAGAAGTTTGGTCATGTGATTGTCAACAGTAAAGGTAACAATGTTCCTGTCAAGATGTTGGCGGAGCAGCACGTGGAAGAGGATTGTGGATTTATTCCCACGGTTCAGGATTACCTCAAGGCGTTGTCCAAGAGTCCTGAACCGTGGATGTTGAAGGTTGGCAAAAAAACTATGACAGCCACCCTAGAAATCGTTTGACTTTCGGTAATAAACAACTAGACTAGAAACGTATGGAAATTGAACCGCTGAGCAAAGAAATCTACAACAAGGCCAAGGCGTTGGGAATCACCAAGATTGTTCTCAACTTCTCCGGTGGCAGTGATGAGGGTTACCTCAACGTCACGTTGTACCCGTGGGACCAAAACAAGTCTGATGAGCACAACAAGTTGAACGCCGAGGTTGAGAACTGGGCGTGGGATGTTTATTCCTACTCTGGCGCTGGTGATGGTAGTGACTATGGTGATGACATTGAGTACGACCTTGAGAACAACAAGGTTTCGTCTCAAGAGTGGTACACGGCAAGGACCGATGGTGATAGTGCCGAGATTGACTTGGTTCTTGACGAGAACGAACAAGATTGAGTGGTAGGGGTTTATTCTCTTCCCCTTCATTATGGGTTTGCGGTTATCCCACCACAAAAAACCGTTTGATCTTTGTGGGAGAATATGGAGTATCGTGACACCATAGGTTGCTTTGTGTTTCTACTTTCGTTCCTATGTAATGTTTGGTAATACTTAGCGGTTCATTTGTTTTTCTCATTTTGCAACGTGGTTACCGCACATATTCTTTTTATCATAGGTTTTTGGTTATCCTATCACAACAAAACCATCTACGGGCCATTAGCTCAATTGGTTAGAGCAGGGAACTCATAATTCCTTGGTTGTCGGTTCAAGTCCGGCATGGCCCACCATTTTTCCCCTTGACTTTCTCTAAAATCCTCCTAGACTGTACACCGTTATGACAAAGACCTATCAACGTATTTGTGACCCCGGACACTCTTGGCTTGAAGTGCCCGTCGAAGACGTGCGTGACCTTGCCGGGGTGTTTGATGAAATTACCAACTACTCTCCTATCAAGAAACGTAAGTTCTATCTTGAGGAAGATTGTGACCTTGATACCTTCTTTATGGCAATGCGTAACAAAGGATACACGGTCAACATGATAAATATCAATGTGCCAGACTTTGATTCGTATCTGGCCAATCAGTAAAACTTACAAATGCCAAACTAACCACCTGTAAAAAGGTGGTTTTTTTATGTTGACAAATCTACACTATCCTGATAGACTTATGGTGTAATATGACTAAAATCTCAAATAACTTTACCGGAAACATTGATGAACTTCTCAACCATTGCGCTAGCGTTGATGACGCTACTATTGACCAAGCTCTTGAACTTGAACGTGCAATCGAACACGTTATGACTGAATTGGAAATGGACCGTGAGGAAGCCATGCAGCTTATCCAAGACATTCATCTTGCCGAAGTTCAACAGACAGTTCTTGATATGGTTGACAAGGGATTGTTGGAAGTGACTGGATTCAATGAAGATGGTGAACCTCTTTATGGCCAAACTGAACTTGGTAAGAAGTTGTCTCAAGATAGCGATATTCTTGGTTCCATCGACCAACAACGTAAGTCCGACGCGTAAAACTTATTGTCTGGACACAATCAAGTCAGGGTTGACGCGTAAAAGTTTCAACCTTGACTTTCTTCATGCGTTGGTGTATTGGACGCGTAAAAGACGACGCGTAAAACCCACAATGGTTGACTTTTCCATTGTGGGTTGTTATGTTATCTGGCTAAACAAAAAACAGCATATTGCTATGCTGTTGCAGTATCTTGCGTCAATAGGATTTACCGAAGGATGTCAGTTATGAATGAATACCGAAGACCTATTGATCACAGATGAACTCCGCAAGCGGTCATAGCAATATACTGTCAAAGATCACTTGATACGTAGCAATTGATTACCACGACCAATTGCAACACCTTTACTATCAACTGTAGTATCAGTTTTACTATTATACGTGCCAATCGTTCGATTGTTACTGTCGTTCAACCGAGTGATGTTACCTTGCGTTTGGACGCTAGCAACAGTTCGGTTATTCATGTCCTTGATATATGATTTACTCATGTTGAATATATACTACTATGGTTTACTAACAAAGTCAACGCTTTTTCTTGCGTTTTTCCAGCTTACTTTGCAATTCCAAGAACTGTTTTACCTTTTCCGGTTCTTGCAATTCTCCTTCTTTGGCATATTGTACATTGATAGGTTGAGCAGCGTTTTCAAACACTTTGCTGGTCAAAAACGGTTTATACATAGATGGTTTATCTACGTCTTTGGCTTTACATACCAACGTTACCAAGCTAAACATGGGTGTGGCTGGATATGGTGCGTCACAATCGGGGTGAAAGTAATCTACTCCAGTTGAACTATCCACTAAACTGATCAATTCACATTGATTGTTTAGTTCTTTCATACCAAACACTGCTTCTATAGCCTGGGTAGCCGCCTCCATATAGGGAGAGGGGTGCTTTGTATCAATAGATACCCTTACCTTCCAATTGCCAGTATCAACAATGTAGTCAGTCATAGTTACAATATAAATATGACCAACTACATCTGTTTTACTCCAAAAGTGTCATGTATGGATGATATTGTATAATCGTCCGACTATAGTTCTTATCCGTCATCGGTTCACATATATACAATACATTGTTGTACTTCAACAAACACTGATTCATATGATCAGTAAACAACATACGATCAATAGTACCCTTTACCGCAGATAACTCCACATCCTCAATAACAGGATACTTCTGCAACGTAGCGTTAGACGACTTTGGCCAAGTAATACCAATAACTTTAGTGGTGGTCATATATTACCAAATACGAATATCTCCAGTCAAATCACCATCGTTCAACAAATCCATGTTGTCAATCTTGAACTGTACACGTTCACAACAACGTTCCTCAATCGTACCAGACGCAAATATAATCTTTTGGATACACGGTGTCTTTCCTTCAGCCCGATGTATACGTCCCAACGCCTGTGACAAATGTATAGCACTAAACGATGGATTCAATATAGCACCCCTAGCATACTTGCCATTCAAATCATGTAACCCAATACCATCATTACCCGCAGCCATATTCACCAACATAATACGTTTACGATCCTCCTGAAACGCATCAATAATGCTTTGACGTTTCTTACTACTCTGCCCACCCACAATAATGCCAACCTCATCACCATACAACGCTTCTAACCTCGTCTGCAACGCTTCAATAGTCTCAGTGAAGTTCACAAACACAACCGGACTAATATTCTCCCGGTACCATTCAGTAACCATATCAATCATCGTTGGTACCTTCAAAACTTCAGCCATACGACGAGCCCTAACCATCTGCGCAAATACATGAGAACTATACTCACTAGCATCCTTGTCCAACCTGTCAATCTCCGCCTGCATCAACTCATACACCCGTTGAATCTTTGAAGTATTATCACCCATATCCACACACTCAGCAAATACACGATTATCAGGAAACAAAGACTTCATCTGTTCCCGCGTCAACCTACTAGCCAATTGCTGAACATTAAACAAACTATTATGTATAGTCCTCATTCCCTGTTGAGTACGTGCACTAGCCAAATTCAATTGCTGTCCAAATTGTGTCTGCACAACATCACAAACACCATCCACCCACGCCTTAAACGTATACCCACTATGCAAATTAGTAGCATACCCAAACGCCCTCATCTCCGTAGGCATAGTAGCAGCACTAGCACTCATCATCAATACCTTATAACCCTCACGCTTAAACCGTATCGGTATCACACTCGTAAGACTACTGCCACCCTTACAACGATGAATCTCATCCATGATAACCAAACTGTTCTTGGGTATCTTGATCTTAATACCACATTCCTTGTCCCATATACTAGAACGCATAAACGTATTGTTATTGAATTCCAATAAATGGTGACACTTTGTCCCACGAATCAATTGCTCATAGTTGACAATATGGTTGTTACAATAACCATCAAACGCCACCGCCTTACCATTCAAAGCACTATTAACCTTAATGCCAACGCTATTCAATATACGTTGCCATACCGGAATAACACCTTTAGGACAAATAACCGTGATAGGCACATTCATCTGTTTGGCAATCCATGTTGCCACATACGTTTTGCCACATCCAGTTTCACTCAAATCTGCAGCAACTCCATTGAGATACAAACTATCCAACAGACGCTTAGCATGATCCACCTGCGGTTCCAATAATGTCATAAATTTTATAGAAAGTAGAGTCTACCACACTTTAGACGGTTGTCAACCCCTTACGACCCTGATTCTTATCGGAATAACCCATAATGCCAACCTTCCTCAATTCACTAATAGCCTTGCTGGCTTTGCTACCCTTCGGCTGCTTTCCATGAATCAATAACGCAAAATCACCCCCGGTACCATACGCATGACTATCATCATGATCAATAGCTAACCCCATATCACTCGCTTCCTTCTCACTATACACCACAACTGCACTACGCAAATCATGTTGCTTAATCAAATAATCATGCTTGCCACCATAACTAGCAGTCAATCGAAAGTTAGCCGGTATCTTATCCAACCTATTCACCCAATACACCAAACTTTTCGTATAAGCATAAAAGATACAGTCAGGACGCTCAATTGCCACCCTCAACCAAGCATCAAAGTACTCCTGACTATAAAAGTCACCAGCCACATGAATACGCACCTTCTTAGCCTTACGACTCAAACTGATATCAATCAACTCATACATACAGTCCTTGGCAGCCACCAACAAATCAAAGTTATGCCACCTGCTAATCCTCACATTAGGATACAAATTCTCCTGACTAGCACTAAAACACCGAAATACAGCATTCTTTCCATCAACCAAATGGCCACCCCCACGATTCACTTTTGCCAAACATTGTTCCGCAAACGGACAAGTCCATCCACTCGGTAAACTAAACGTGTAAATCTCCTTGTCCAGTTTAGCGTTACCACGTCCAAACGAAAGCGTTTCAATCATCACGAACGCAGTGTAAACGACCCACAGCCACTTTCAACACCTTTCTTCAACTTTCTCACACACCCCCAGACGCGTAAAACCCAAACACCCAAACAACCCATCGACGCGTAAAACCTTTAGTCTTGACCAAACCTAAGCGTTAGCGTATCCACCCAGACGCGTAAAACCATACCCCTTGACAAAACACACCAACCATGATACCCCAAGACGCGTAAAACTTTAGCGCTTGACATCCTACCCAAACCATGATAAACTATTAGCGTACACCCCCTGCGCAAATTCGATAACCACAACCCCATCACTACCATTGTTTCACCAACGCTAGCGTTTGTCAACAGCAAACATACCTAGTGCCAAACTTGGTCGTCCCTTTACCAAAAATCGCTTGCTCTGTCAAGCACTTTCTAACGCAGCGTTTGTCAACCTCAAAAGCGTTCGTGAAGCGTTCGTGACGCAGCGTTGGTAGCGTTTGTCAAGCGTCAAAGTAGCGTTAGTGAAGATAGTATCGTAAGTAACGTAAGTATCGTGAGTTCATAACCACCAACGCTTGTCAAGCGTATTCGTATTACGCGTCGTGGTCATATAACGCTTTGTTGTAGCGTCAGCGTCATAGCGTAGCGTTGGTTAATGCAGCGTTAGTAGCGTTTGTCAAGCACATTGCTTATGTTAGTACCGTAAGTACCATACTATCTTTACTCACGTTATTGACACAAATAACGCTTGACAAACATACGCTTTTGTGGGAAAATGAGAGGTTTGACGCTATATATACGAAATTCGTATGAAAAATGGGGTTCGACGCTAACGTCTGGTTATTATTGAGCGTTCAACCATATATACGTATATACAGTTTTGTATATATGAGTTTATAGTAATGTAGTATATATACAAGCGTTTGATCATATATACGGATACTTTTTATAAAATAGTTATGTTAACTGGGGGTATATTTGTGGGGGTATTTGGGTAATTATTTAGCGTTGGGGAGGGGGTATTGTGAGCGTTAGTGGGGTAGTGTATATATGAGTGTAGGGTAATATATATAGCGTTGGTTGGGGGTGAGTGTTGTGGTTGTGTGTGTGTGTGGGGGTGGGGGCAATCCTCTCCCTATGGGGAGGGAGGGTGTTTTGAATTGACGTTATGAGGTGGGTGTGGTAGTGTGTGTTGTATGAGTGTGGATAGTGTTATGGATAGGCAATTTATGAAGGTGGAGAGGGTTATGAATATGCATATGGAGTATGCGGTGAGCAATGGGGAGTGGGTGCGTAGCAATGGTTATTATACGTTGTCACAGTTTATACAGAATGAGTTGTGTATAGTGGGAGATGGCATGAGTTTGTATTCGTATAGGGGGGTGGGGTATTATTATGTGCGTAATGTGTATGGGTTAGAGTATAGGAGTTGTAGTGGTAGGTATGTTGGTGGAGTGGAGACTGGCAGGGCGATATTGGATCCGTGGGGTAGGGTATTTAGTGTATTTCCGTATCAGCGTAGGATGGGTGGTAATATTATACATGGGTATGATGGGTATTATAGTGGGGTGGTGAGTAGTGTGGTATATCATGATGAGCGTAAGGTGGATAGAGATAGAATAGTGGATAATGTTATGGTATTGGTTACGAGTGTGAGTGGGGTTGCGGTGTATTGTGTGGATATATTGGCTGGTGAGTATGATGGAGTATGATGTGATATTTTATTTTATCTGTATATATGAAGAGTGATAATAATAGTCATTTGGAATACCCGGTGGTTAATGTTGAGTGGGTATTGAATAATAGTGGGCATACGTTATGTAATTTGATGGGCAACTGGTTAGATATTAAAAATAGGGATACCGGGCGTGATTTGTTGAGGTATGCTGGAATAACGGATTATTATGTTAGGAATGAGTATGGGTATGAGTATAAGAGCAGTAGGGATGTTCATGGTTTATTAACTAATAGGTATATGAAGGATCCGTGGAACCGGGAGTTTTTGGTATTTCCGGGTGATATGAGTGGCAAGGTAGGCAAGCATGGGTATGAGCGTTATTATAGTGGTGTTGTGTATAAGACTGTGTATCACAATGAGTTTAAGGGAGGTGATACGAGTTATATTAGGCACAATGTGATGTTATTGACTACTACTGTTAATGGTAGCGTTGTGTATTGTTTGGATATATTGGCTGGGGAGTACAAGCATTTTTAAGTCATATATATTGGTGTACCGGGCGAAGAAATGAGGGTGGGTGGGCACAAATAAACCTCTCTATATGGGGGGATGGTTATATTTATTTGATAATATATGAACTACCGGGATTTTTATAAGGATTTATTATTAGAACTTGAATTTAATGTTGCACCATATCCTGAACATCCGCATGGGTTTATTGGATGGAAAGGAAAAATGGTATGGATGTCACCGGACAAGTTTCTTTCATTGGCTAGAAAGTTGGATTTTCCATATGAAGATTCATTGGAATCGTTAAGACAGGCAATGAAACTAGGTCAACCTATTCCTCATCTTATGTTGGGGGTTGATATGGTAAAGAGAAAAGTTGTTGATCATGAGGGTAGGCATCGTGCGACAGTTGCCAAAGAGTTGGGTATAGAGAAGGTTCCTGTGTTTATTTATACTGGAAACTACACAAGAACTCCGAGTTGGACTGAAGAGGACCATGATGTTGTTGATAATTTGAAATTTGACCGTGAGGGTTAAAAAGTATAAAAGGTGACGAACATATATTTATAGCGTATGCAATACCGTGATTTTTTTATTGAAAGTTTGAGTGATTCGTATCGTTATAGTGATGGTTTCAAAACTGAGACTATTGATTATGAGGATGAGGATACCGGGGAAGTTTATAAGAAAGATGTATTACAACCGGTTCAGATAATTCGTTTTGTTGGTGGTGATGGTACGCCCTATATATGGTATGCTCGGCAAAATCATTATGACAATACGTTGTGGACTATAGCGTTTGGTATATTTACTGGTATTGATGCACGTGGGTCTAACAAGTTGGACATTAATTTGAGCAACAAGAATGATGCTTTTAGGGTATTATCTACTGTGATTGACATTACCAATGATTTTGTGGATTTTGATGGAGATAATTATGAGGTACAGCGTATGATGTTTACGTCTGAGGGTGATAAGCGTACATCGTTGTATTTGAAGCGAGTTGTTCCACGTATTAGGAATTTCAAAGTTGACAGTGTGGATAAGGTTGGAACTGAGAGTACGGTTATGTTAGTGAGGACCAATTAAAGTTTTGGTTTAGTGTTTATTGATGATTCTCCATACGGTTACTTCTGACCATGGTTTACTGTATCTGGTTTTGATATTTTGTTGGTTTAGGGTATGGGCTATTTGTTTGAGGGTATGGCCTTGGTTGTAGTATTGTACTATGGTGGGTTTGATATTTTTGTAGAAGTCCAGGCATTTTTGTCTATTTGCGACTCTGCCTATTTTTGATACTTCGTTTATGTTGGGACTGCCGAATGTTCTATCTGGGTGTTGTTGTTTCCATTTTTGCATACCGTTTTTGATTAGGGATGACAGCGATATATTTCTTGGTTTGAGACTGTGCACTTTATCGTGGCATGGTTGACATAGAGGTATGGTATTTTTGCCACCTAGGGATTGTGGTACTACGTGGTGGTGTACGATATTGTTTGGTGATTGGCATTCGAAGCAGTTGTGTATATTTTTCATAGTTGATGTGTATGATATATAGGGTACTATGAATATATAAAAATTGTATTGATAAACTATAACAGTATTTATAGTTTATATGGAGGGTGTTATAAGTGATAATGATAATTGTGTAAGTACCGGGGGTGAAAAAGCGTTAGAGAGTGAGGTTGGTGTTGGTGGGTGGTTTGTTGACAATCGTGATCGGGTGATATGGTGTAAGCGTGGTGGGCGAGTTATCAATGTGTGGGATGAGTATGTGGCGATGTTGGGTAGTATACGGGAGTTTTTGTTTGGTGGTGAGTTTTTGAGTAATGAGAAGTATCGGCGTGGCAGTAAGAAGACGTTGGATGTACAGACTGCGGTTAGGAGGTATATACGTGATGTTTATGGTTGTAGTTTTTCACAGACGTATAGTCTTGTGCATGGTGTTAGTGTGAATGTGAATCACAATGTTATATATGATGCGTTGATTGATTATTATGGTATAGATGGTATGGATTGGGGGTATTTGTCTAGGGGTGTGAGGTGTTTTTATACGGACAATGACAAGATACTGGAGTATATTGCGAATGACACGTTGGTTAAGGGAGGAATGTATGATTATTTTATTAAGAACCACGCGTTAAAAGTTGATGGTGTTGGTATTAATACGAGTCGTAGAGATGGTCGTTCACGTAAGGTGATACGGTTGAAGTGGAGAGATGGTGGTAGGACGTGTGATTTATCAGAGTTGGTGGTTAACAAGCGTCATGCGTGGAAACATATGACTAAGGATGAGGATCGTGTTGGCATACGTGATTATGATAGATTTTTGGATGGTAGAGATGAGAGTTTGGTGATGCCAGATCGTTGTCCTGTGTTTGGAAATGTTGTTTTGAATTATACCGGGATTGATTTCAACAATGGAATGAAGAACAAGAAGCGTTGTAGTTTGACGGTGTATGAGGGCAGCAATGAAATTGAGTGGAGTGCGGCTAGTATAGATAGAATTGATAGTAACAAGGGGTATACGTATGACAACATACGGGTTATTAGTGATTTTGCGAATGGGTTAAAGAATTGTTATAGTGAGTATCATTTTGAGCGTGTGTTGGAGTATGTTAGGAGTAACCCGAAGTAGATTTGGTATATGTGTGTGGTGCAATGCCCCTCTATATGGGGTGGGAGGATGTTTGTATGGTGTTTGTTACTTTGTTATTATATTTATGTTGATATGACCGGGAATAATAACAAACAACGTTGTAATGAAATAGGTGTTGGTGATGTTATCAGTATTGCAAGTGGTATTGTGTTGGCTATATTGGCGATACCGGTGGTGGGTGCTGCGTTTTTGAATGTGATTAAAGCGATGATTGGGTACATGATACCAATTGACAAGATCAAGGCGAAGATTGGATACAAGAAGGGTACGATGAGATTTGCCAATGATAAACGTGGTCATTTGGATGTGCAGAGACATCCTGAGGAGTTACCGATTAACAATGTGTTTACTAATTATATATTTCCGTTTGTGGAGTCGATAGTTGAGTATGCTGATCAGATTGCGATTGCGTATATTAATGGTATAATGAGGATATTGAAGAAGGTACCTAAATTAAAGAACAAAAGTGATAGTGATTTGAAGCATATAGCGTTGACTTTGTATTATACGTTGACTGTGGGGTTGATAATGAAGTTGGTGAAGTTATTGATGTTAAAGAAAGGATTGGTGGGTGATACTGCTGCGTATAAGAGTATACGTGATATAATCACCAATGGTTTGAAGTTTGGCAGTTATGATTTGGATTTTGATGATATGGAAAAAGAGAGCAACATTATGTTTTCTCACAAGTCACTTGCGCCTATTGTGAAGGAGTTGACTGATAGAGTTGGTAGTATGTTACATATATTTGAGGATCAAAGTGTGAGTTACCGTGATTTTTATGATGATTCAAAGTGATTTGTATATATGATTTAAGAACCCCGTTCATTTTGAAGTGGACGGGGTTTTTTGTTGACATTTATGGTGTGGGTGGTAAGTTTAGATATGATACGTACATCAAGTGTTATAAAGGATGGTGCATTGGTTAAGAGTCATACTGATTATCCGGTGACCAATAAAACGTGGAAGTTGATGGAAATTGAGTTATCTGTGTATTTGGACAGTTTAAATTTAACGGATCCAACGAATAGTATCTTTGAAAATTATAATGATATTTGGAGTTGGTATTTAAGGTCACCAAATCGTAATGAGTCAAATTTGGATCCGTGGAATCGATTTTTTGTATTTTATCCGCCTGAAAAGATACCTTCTCAAGCTGCTTTGTATAAGTATCAAATTCTTACCCA
>Ga0315907_10001386_pt1 | contig 32774 bp, 42 predicted proteins | sample LakEriMetagenome_3_FD_203525 | JGI IMG/M metagenome (GOLD analysis project Ga0315907, IMG submission 203525) | Freshwater fungal communities from buoy surface, Lake Erie, Ohio, United States - Buoy 12 MA123 | ecosystem: Environmental > Aquatic > Freshwater > Lake > Lake biofilm | place: USA...
AAGGAGGAGAAAATGGTGGTAAATTAATAGCTTTTGGCACACCTGAAGAAGTAGCCAAAAACAAGAATTCGGTAACAGGAACCTATTTAAAAGAAAAATTAAAAACATGATAAACCCTTCTGCAAACGGATGGATTGATAAGTTTTTTACTGAAAATCAAGACAATTTTATTGATTTTAAAGGTAATTATGTGTCGTTCTATGAAAATTGCAGAACAACAGGTTTCATTTATGGCTATGTAGTCAATTTTCAATTAAAAGTACCGCTAAATACTTCAAAATGGTCGTATGATGAAATTACTAAAGTTGGTTTTTTAAATACCTTATTTTCGGTTTATGCTCTTGAAAAGCAAAATGGCAATTCAACCGATTTTATTGAGTTGGTTTATGAGTTTTACAAAATTATTCAGCCAGAAAATCTAAATTTTATTAAAAAAATACTACCCGAAGGTTCTCGCAGCTCCCGATTAGAAAAAGTAATTGACGATCGGATTCAAACCAATCAAAACAGTATTAGTAAAAACTTTTCACATGTTATAACTAATGCTTTGTTGTTTATTGATGTATTGGCTTTTCACTATTATTTAAAAAATAATAATTTACCCAATGATTATTTAAAAAACATAGAATCAGATTGTATTAAGATTATATCCTTTGCACTAAATATCAAACAAAATAAATCAAAATACGATGAATTATTGTTGAAATTATTTGAAAACTCGATTCGATATACAAAATTTACAACTATAGATTCTATTGAGTTTACTGATCTTAAGTTAACAAAATATAGCGAAATATTAGAAAAATTATACTTTTTAGATATTGCTCAAATGGCACTTTGGAGCGATGAAAAACTGGAAGAAAATGAGATTCAGTTGTTACAACAGATAAGTCACGATTTAGGACTAGATCCCTTTATATTAGAAAAAAGTGAAAATCAAATCAACTATTTCATACAACAATATAAAGCTGAAATCCCGTTTTTTAATTATTCAAATCCCATAAAACATTTTTATGACCAAGCAAATAAAAACGTTACTAAACTAATTATTAGAAATAAAGATCGTTTAACGAAAGAGATTAAAGAGAGTGGCGAATTGATGCAGCTTTTAGCTAAATCAACTTCAAAAGATTTATCAAAAGAAGAAAAAAAGAAAGTAAAAAAACAACTACTAGACATTTGTAAAACAATACCTTCTTTGACTATTTTTTTACTTCCAGGTGGTGGTCTATTATTACCTATTTTGATAAAATTTATACCTCAACTCTTACCTTCTGCCTTCAATGAAAATTTAGAAGATTAATATTTGTTTATCCAATAGAAATGATTCTTTCTAATTTCATCATTAAACTCATTAATAAAACTCAAATAAGCTTTTGCTAACGGACTGAGTTTTTTTCCTTTCAACCAAATCAATCTCCAACTAGATACTAATGGCAGATTATGTATAGGAATAATTTTAATATCACCATTTTCCAACTCATTTTTTAATCCAATAAGTGGCATAATTGAAAGTCCTAAACCCGCAATAACAGATTGTTTTACAGCTTCATTTGAAGTTAATTGCATTTTCATGTTTGGAATAATTCCGGTTTTATCTAAAAAATTTTCCATAGAAAGTCTGGTTGCAGAACCCAACTCTCGATAAATTAAGGGATGCATGGAAGCATATTCCTTTAAATCAAAATTAGAGTTAACATCAATGGATCTATTTCCTACTAGGAATAATTTATTTTCCATTAATGGCATTGATTCAACCTGAATATCATTTGGAATTATTGATACCAAAGCAAAATCAATTTCATTGTTTTTAAGTGATTTTAGAACTTTCGTTTTATTAGTAACATCCATTTCTAGCTCTACTCCATCATTATTAATCATAAATTTAGACAAATAGTAAGGCATAACATATTTACCTGTAGAAACTACAGATAATTTTAATCTACCATAAAGTTGGCCTTTAAAAGCTTGCGTTTTATAATTAATTGCATACACCTCATTAATTATATTTTCTGCGGCTAAAGCAATTTCTTTACCAAAATCAGTTACATAAAGCTTTCTTCCTAAGACTTCGGTTAAAGGGATTTCAAATTGATCTTGAAAATTTTTCAATTGTATTGAAACAGCAGGCTGAGTTAGATGTAATTCCTCTGCAGCTTTAGTTATGCTCTTAGTTTGAGTAACTTTTAAAAAAACCTGAAGTTGATGTAAAGTATAGTTCATAATATTTTTTTATAAATATCATTACAAATATAAATAAAAATATATGGATAAAAAAAATGAATTTTGTCTTGTGAAAAAATTAAAATTAAATTAATTAATATAAAATGAAAAACAATCAAGAAATTAAACTCATTGATGGCATATTTTCTGTAGAAGATGCAGATAAAGTAATTACCAAATTAATTAACTATAAAATTGATTACCACATAAGAGAGGATTTTAGTAATCATATTCGATTTAATAATAATATTGAGCACTCAAATATTAGAGTTGAGGAATTAAATCAGACCATCATAGCTTTTAAAAAATTCATTAAAGAACATAATGATAATCCAACAAAATTCAAAATAAAGAGTTTTATATCAATTGAATTAGAAGAGTAAATGTTACAAAATCGTAAAGTTCTTATTGCAACTATGCACAATAAAGAAAGTGTTATTGCTCCTATTTTAGAAAAAAATTTAGGTGCAATTTGCTTTACTTCTAGTTCAATTGACACCGATTTACTAGGTACATTTTCTGGAGAAGTCCCTCGAAATTTTGATGCATTAACTACTTTAAGAAAGAAATGTGATTTAGGCCATAATCTTACAAAATCAAATTTAGTAGTAGCTAGTGAAGGTTCATTTGGACAACATCCTACAATCTTTTTTGCTACTGCCAATGAAGAGTTATTAATGTTAAAAGATTATGAAAATGATATTGAAATTGTTGCAAGAGAAATAAGTATTGAAACTAATTTTAATTCTAAATTAATTCATACTGAAGAAGAATTATTTGAATTTGCAGCGCAAGTTAATTTTCCTAGTCATGCGTTACTATTAAAATCTAATGAAAAGAATTTTGAAAAAATTTTCAAAGGAATAACTACTGAAGAAGTTCTATTAGAAAAATATTACGAATTGAAACATTCATTTAATACAGTTTATGCCGAAACTGATATGAGAGCAATGTTTAATCCAACTCGAATGAATGTTATTGAAAATGCTACTTATAAATTAATTGAAAAAATAAAAAGTTTGTGTCCAAAATGTTCATTACCTGGTTTTGATGTTGTAACTATAAAATCTGGTTTACCTTGTAAAAATTGTTTATTTCCTACAAGATCTACTTTCAGTCATATTTATCAGTGTAAAAAATGTTCTTTTGAAGAAGAAAAACTATATCCTAGAGGTATACAACATGAAGATCCTACATATTGTGACATTTGCAATCCATAATTTATTATGATAAAAATAAGTACTGATTTATTACAAGCAAAAAACATTCTCGAAAAGGAGGGTTTAGTTGCTATTCCTACTGAAACTGTTTATGGTTTGGCAGGAAATATTTACAGCCATAAGGCAATTGATAATATATTCAAAACTAAAAATAGACCATCAAATAATCCGCTTATTGTTCATATAGATTCTTATGAAAAATTAGCAGATTTAGTTGAGGAAATTCCAGAAAACGCTAAAAAATTAGCTGAGGTTTTCTGGCCTGGTCCACTTACATTGGTGTTGAAAAAAAAGAAATCAGTTCCATATACAATCACCGCAGGAAAAGAAACTGTTGCGGTAAGAGTTCCAAATCATCAGTTAACATTAGAATTATTAAAAAAACTAGATTTTCCTTTAGCAGCGCCAAGTGCTAATCCATTTGGTTCGATAAGTCCCACAACTGCTCAACATGTTGTTGATTATTTCAAAGATACTCTAGAAATGGTGCTTGATGGTGGCGATTGTGTAAATGGAATTGAATCAACCATAATTGGTTTTGAAAATGAAAACCCAATTTTATATCGATTAGGATCTCTTTCTGTTGAAGAAATTGAATCAATTATTGGACCAATAAAAATTATGAATGAAAATAATAGTTCTCCTATGGCTCCTATGGCGCCAGGTATGCTCTCAAGGCACTACGCACCAAAAACTAAAACAATTGTATCAGAAAATATAAAAGAAGAACTTAAAAAACATAAAAATTTAAAAATCGGACTATTATTATTCAAAGACGATATTGATTCATGTGAAAATATTGTAAAAGAGATACTTACCAATAAAAAAGACTTAAAAGAAGCAGCAACAAATTTATATGCAGCAATGCATCGATTAGATCGAAAAAATTTAGATCTCATTATAGCTGAAAAATTTCCAAATAAATCTTTAGGCAAATCAATAAACGACCGATTAAAACGTGCAACTAAATAAATTAAGACAATGAACTTAAACCTACTATTTGATAATTTAACGAATCCGGCTTTACTGTTCTTTTTATTAGGTATAATAGCTGTAAAACTTAAAAGCGATTTAGAAATTCCACCAAATTCGTCAAAATTCATATCACTATATTTATTGTTTTCAATAGGATTTAAAGGTGGGCAAGAATTAGCACATAGCTATTTCACGATAGAAATTGTTTGGTCATTACTCTTCGGTATATTAATTGCCTTAGTTATTCCAGTTTATAGTTATTTTCTGCTTAGAAGAAAGTTTAATGTCTTTGATTCTGGAGCAATTGCAGCCGCATATGGTTCTGTTAGTGCAGTAACATTTGTAACTGCAGCCTCATTTTTAGAAATTCAACACATGACTTTTAGCGGACATATGGTTGCTGTAATGGCATTAATGGAAGCTCCTGCAATTATTGTTGGAGTCATCTTAATTCGACTATTTGACGACAAAAAAGAAGTAAATACATCGATTTTATCAATCGTTAAACATTCCTTTACAAATGGAAGTGTGCTTTTAATTTTGGGTAGTTTAGTTATAGGATTACTCGCAAGCGATGAACAAGCGTTAGGTATAAAACCATTTACAAATGATCTTTTTAAAGGATTTTTAGCAATTTTCCTTTTAGACATGGGAATTGTTAGCGGTAAAAAATTAAATGACTTTTTAAAAAGTGGTTGGTTTGCAGTTGTATTTGCATTAGTAATTCCTCTAATTAACGGATGCCTAGTTGCACTATTAAGCCAACTAGTAACTCATGATATTGGAAACCGATTTATGCTTTCCATATTAGCAGCAAGTGCCTCATATATTGCAGTTCCTGCTGCTATGAAAATTGCAGTTCCCAAAGCTAATCCGGGTTTATTTTTACCTATGACTTTAGCCATAACTTTTCCCTTAAATATTACTTTAGGAATGCCTATTTATTTAACTTTAATTGAATGTTTTTAGATTGAAAATTTTAATCGGTATACTTCATCTAATTCTGAATTTGAACTCATATTTACACCTAAATCAGTAACATAGCCCGAATTCAATCCGTAAGTCCATCCATGAAGTGATAACTCTTGGCCATTTCTCCAAGCATTCTGAACAATTGAAGTCTTTGCTAAATCAAATACTTGTTCTTGTGCATTTACTTCAACAAACTTATTAAAACGCTCTTCTTCATCTTCAATTGTATTTAGATAATGTTCATGCAATCTATAGACATCTTTAATATGTCTTATCCAGTTATCAATCAATCCAATAGATTGATTACCCATCGCCGCTTTAACACCACCACAGCCATAATGACCACAAACAATAACGTGCTTTACTTTTAATACGTTAACTGCATAATCTAAAACGCTTAACATATTCATATCACTATGAATTACCATATTTGCAATGTTTCTGTGAACAAATACCTCTCCCGGTTTTGCACCAATAATCTCATTTGCTGGCACACGACTATCTGAACAGCCTATCCAAAGTAAAGGAGGTTGTTGTCCTTTTGCTAAATCTTTAAAATAATCTTTATCTAAGGCTAGTTGATTTTCTACCCACTTTTTATTATTATCTAATATTTTCTTATAAAATTCTGTATTCATAGTTTTATTTTATTAATTATTTTTTTTTCGTACAATTTCAACTTTACGCTTCAAAACATTATATCGATGTTCAAAAGTAATCGTATTTTTAAAGTATTCATTATTTTCAAGATTATATTCTTTTTTAAATCCTTCTAATTTAACATCAATAGATAGTTCTTTAGAGGTTATCGTTGCAAATTCAGTAATCATTGCCAAAATATCATGAGAAATATAAACGGTATTTGATGCATTAATTATTAAAAATGATTGCTTAGGAATGTTTTGTAACGTTTCTTTAATTGCTGCTTTGTTCAAAAATGAAACTTCTTGTGCTAAATCAATATGAATAATATCGCCATCTTTATATTCTTCTTTTCTAAAAATATAAGCTCGCTTCATATTACCTTTCAAAACAAAAATGACACTAATTATCATCCCTAAAGCAACTCCTTTTAATAAGTCAGTCACAACTACAGCTGCAAAAGTTGCAATAAAAGGAACAAACTGGTACTTGCCTTTTTCCCAGAAATGCTTAATAATTTTTGGATTTGCTAATTTATAACCCACTAAGAGTAAAATCGCAGCGAGAGTAGAAAGCGGAATTTTATTAAGTATAAAAGGAATAGATAAAACACTTACTAATAAAAATAATCCATGAATTATTGTTGACATTTTAGACTTTGCTCCTGCTACATTATTTGCCGAAGTTCTTACAACCACTGATGTCATTGGCAACCCACCTAAAAGTCCACTAAGAATATTACCTATTCCTTGTGCTTTTAATTCAACATTAGTATTAGTATATCTTTTTAGTTGATCCATTCTATCTGCTGCTTCAATACATAATAGCGTCTCTATAGAAGCCACTACAGCAATTGTAACAGCTACTATCCATACTTTAGAATTGGACAATGCTGTAAAATCGGGAGTGATTATTATTTTCTTTAGTTCTGAAAAATTGGTAGGTACTGGTAAATTAACCAAATGCTGGTTCGAAATTGCCAAACTGCTCCCTGACTGTATGAATATTTCATTCAAAAAAACACTTACAATTACGGCCACTAAAGCAGCTGGTATTAATTTTATATTCTTCAGAAATTCAATTTTATTCCATAAAATCAAAATCAATAACGATATTAGAGCAACAATAACAGCACCTAACTGTATGTGATCTAAAACATGTAAAAGCTCTGAAAATGTATTTTGTCCATCTGATTGAAAAAAAGATTCATCTCCTTCAAAATCTGGATCATAACCAAAGGCATGTGGAATTTGCTTCAAAATAATGATTACTCCAATTCCGGCAAGCATACCTTCAATAACATTGGTTGGAAAATAATTTGATATAGTACCTGCCTTGATAAATCCAAAAACTAATTGGATGACACCTGCTAATAAAACGGCTAACAAAAACGCATTAAACGAACCCAAATCTGTTATTGCGGTTAACACAATTGCAGTTAAGCCAGCAGCCGGACCAGATACACTCAAATGAGAATTACTTAAATAACCAACAACTATTCCTCCAATGATTCCTGAAATTATCCCAGAAAATAATGGTGCTCCTGAAGCTAAGGCTATACCTAAACACAATGGCAATGCCACTAAAAAAACCACTAAACCTGAAGCAAAATCAGATTTAAGGTTTGCAAAAAGATTGATTTTTTTTGTCATTCCAATAAATTAATTTAATACAAAAGTTAATACTGCAATACCTGTAGAAAAATGTATTAAATTATTTCTGGTGGTGGTGAAAAAATTTGATGTGCTAAATTGGTAAAACTTAAATTCGCTTCAGTAGAAACGTTTAATAATTTAGGCAAATTATAAGAAAGATTTGCAAACTCAAAATTCATAAACGGAACAGTTTTAATCTCGTCAAAACAAACTTGGTTTTCTTCCTCTTCACAAGTGGTGTAGAAATAGGACGTATCTACCTCTTTATCAATCAAACTTATTACGGTAGGGGTTGATAAAAAAGTAATGAAAAATAACAATATTGATATACATAAATATTTCATATGACAAATATAATTAATATTAATGAATTTGAATAATTTTCCATTTCATATTAGATCATAAATTAGTTATTAATGTAAATCTCCATAATTTAAAATATATAAATTAAACCGAAAGTATATAAATTTAATTGATAGTTTTTATATTTGCATCAAAATTATCAATACTATGACTATTACTCAACTTCATTATGTTTTAGCCGTTGCCGAATACAAAAACTTTACACTTGCCGCCGAAAAGTGTTTTGTAACACAACCTACCTTAAGTATGCAAATTCAAAAACTTGAAGATGAATTAGACATACTAATTTTTGACCGAAGTAAGAAACCTATTTTATTAACCGAAGTAGGTGAAAAAATTGTAAATCAGGCAAAAAATATCGTTAATGAAGCGGGTAGAATTAAAGATATTGTAGACCAACAAAAAGGCTACATTGGCGGCGAATTCAAAATAGGGATAATTCCTACTATAATGCCGACATTACTCCCTATGTTTTTAAATAATTTCATCAAGAAGTATCCAAAAGTAAATCTGATAATTGAGGAACAAACGACCGAAGAAATCATCAAAAAATTAAAAAATGGCCATTTAGACTGTGCTATTGCTGCAACTCCTTTAGAAGAAGAAAATCTAAAAGAAATTGTGCTTTATTTTGAACCTTTTGTAGCCTATATACCAGAAAATCATGATAGTTTTGATAAAAAAGAAATTACGATAGACGATTTAGATCTTGACACTATTTTATTATTACAAGATGGACATTGTTTTAGAAATGGAATTTTAAATTTATGCAAAAACAATAAATATATTGCAGACAATCATTTTCAACTAGAAAGTGGTAGTTTTGAAACATTAATAAAATTAGCAGACGAAGGACTAGGAACAACTTTACTACCTTATCTACATACTTTAGATTTAAATGATAAAAACAAAACTAAATTAAGAGCCTTTAAAGATCCAAAACCTGCAAGAGAAGTCAGCTTAATTTATCCAAAAAACGAATTAAAAATGCATATTATTAACGCTTTACGCGATGTCATTTCTGGTGTAGTTAGAGGAGCAATAGCTTTTAGTGATGTAGAAATTATAAGTCCGAAACCTAATAAATAAAAAGTCCCGAATTATCGGGACTATAGTTAGTTAATATAAATTAAACATTGTCTTAATTCGGGTTTCTCTTTAGTGAATTGCAAAAGCCATTCACGCAATTGTTCTAATTCATAAGGAAGTAAATTTTTCAAAGCTTTTTCTAATTCCTTGCAAAATAATTTTGGATCAAAACTAACTCGTTCCAAAATAGATTTGGTGTAGGTAAACATTGTTCTAGGCATTGAAATACAATTTTAAATAATTAATATTAGGAATAAGAACTTATTGTAAAATTACTCAAAAAAAAGATGGATTAAAAAAAGTTATGTTAAAAAAAATGCTAAATTTTTGCTAAATTTTTATTTAACAAGATTATTTATACATTTTTAGTTGCTCTAAGCATTTCTCGTTTTCCGGGAGCACCTGGCAACTTTTCAATTGTAAAACCTGCAGCAATCATGGCGTTTTTTATACTTGTCCTACAAGCATAGGTAACTAAAACACCATTAGGAAGTAATGCATCAAACATTTTTTTGAAAATAAGTTCACTCCATAATTCGGGCTGCAAAGGAAAACCAAATGCATCAAAATAAATCAAATTGTACTGATTTTTATCTTCTATATCTTGAAATAATTGTTGCCGTTTTGTAAAATTAAAATGGCTTGTAATCAAAATTTCCTTTTCCCAATCGCAACTGTGCATTTTTGAAAAAATTGAAGTGTATTCTTGTGCTTGTAACTCGTTTACATAATTCATTTGAAGCGCTTCATCAGCTGAAATTGGGTAAGCTTCTACTCCAACATAATTTAATTTTTCTTTGTTTAAAGTTTCCAAAAAAGTGATGAATGCATTTAATCCCGTTCCAAATCCTATCTCTAAAATAGAAATTTCAGCCTGATTTTTAAACAAATCTAAGCCGTTTGCAATAAACACGTGTTTCGCTTCTTGAATAGCTCCGTGGCTAGAATGATAATTTTCATTCCAATCGGGTATTCTAATGGTTGTGGAACCATCGGCTGTTATTATAATTTCTCTTTTCATTTATAGTGCATAAAAAAGGTTTAAGAAAAATCTCAAACCTTAATCATATATAATATTATTTGATGTATAATTTTTTAATCTTCGGAATGGGGCCACCACATTTTACTTCATGGCATTTTATACATGCATCTATTCCGTTATTGAAATGTTCTTTGGCATTGTTTGGATCTTCATAAATTAATTCTTGTGCTTTTATGAATTTTGCCGCTTGTTCGTTAAAAAAGGCATCTTTATCGGTTTCATCAGTCATTACTGCTTTATGAATTTTTATAAAATGCTGTGGAAATTTACCAATAGTATCACCTTTAATAATACGCTCTTTCAAACGCTGATTATCAACATACATTTGTTCCATAAGAGCAGCCATTTCTGACATTTTATACATTTCAAATCCATCTTTATTATTTGAGATAGAATCTTTTTTTGAAACTTCAATACCCAAAACTTCTATCGAATCACCATTTTTTAATTTTTCACAAGAAAAAATAAAAAAAGACAATACAAAAATTAAAAATAAATTTTTCATTACTTAGCAATTAAAACACCATCTGCCATAAAGGAATACGTAACTTTTGGTTCTGTAATACTATCTATAGCTGCTTGCGATTTTCCTGCATCTTTGGCATAATGTTTCAAAACATCAACACTTTCAATACTTACAAACGCTTTTCCATTCACAATAACCTCTTTTTCTTGTGCATTCTTAGGTACGAAGAATCCATAATCTTTGAATTTTACAAAAACTTCTTTGTCATCAGCTAAAGCTAATGTCATCCAACAACCTTTCTTTTGACAAACTTCATTAATTGAGGATTTGAACTTAACCGAAAGTGTATCGCCTTCTTTTAAAGAAGCAAATTTTTGCATCATTTCGCTGTTATTGATTGCGTTTTCTGAAGAAATTGAATCTCCAAATTTTGCATATGAAACAGTGTTCTCTTCTTTAGAAACTTCTTTTTTTGATTCACAACTCATAAAAATAGCAGTTGCAACAAATACTAGGGTAATTTTTTTTATCATTTTTGAATATATTTATACCTACAAAAATACCATTAATTTTAATATCAATGTAAAATCATAGAGAATTACATTAAAATTAGTTTGAATAGCATTAACAACTATACATTATGTCTTTATATTTTAGTTTGTTAATAATTATACATCCAAAGCAATATTAACGCTTCATTTTTTAGTAAGTTTGCAAAATATTTATCAAAAATCAGTTTTTTCTGATTATTAAAACTACTTTTTTTAAAAATGGAAGTAACAACTTTAAATGATATTGAAATAATTTCAGCTTCAAATTCAAAAATTAACAGTGTTGATTTTGAAAACCTAACTTTTGGTAACGTCTTTACAGACCACATGTTAATTTGTGATTTTAAAGAAGGTAGTTGGCAAAAACCTACAATTCAACCTTATGCTCCTTTTACTATAGATCCATCTGCAAAAGTTTTTCATTATGGACAAGCTATATTTGAAGGAATGAAAGCGTATAAAGATTCGGATGATGCTGTTTGGTTATTTCGACCAGATGAAAATTTTGAACGTTTTAACAAAAGTGCAGTTAGAATGGCTATGCCCGAAGTTCCAGAGGCTATTTTCATGGGTGGATTAAAAAAATTGTTGCAAATTGAAAAGGAATGGGTAAAAAAAGGAAAAGGTAACACTTTATACATTAGACCTTTTATGATTGCTACCGGTCACGGTGTGATTGCTGCTCCTTCTCAAGAATATTGTTTCATGATTATATTATCTCCTGCGCGATCTTACTATTCTGGCGAAGTAAAAGTAATTATTGCCGAACATTTTAGTAGAGCTGCTAATGGAGGAATTGGTGCTGCAAAGGCTGCTGGGAATTATTCAGCACAATTTTATCCAACAAAATTAGCAAACGAAAAAGGGTTTCAACAAATCATTTGGACCGACGATGCTACTCATACAAAGCTGGAAGAAGCTGGTACAATGAACGTATTTTTTAGAATTAACGATACCTTGTATACTGCGCCAACAAGCGAACGTATTTTAGATGGTGTAACACGTAAAAGCGTAATTGATTTAGCAAAAAGAGAAAAGATTAACGTTGAAGTTCGTTCGGTACTAGTTGAAGAATTAATTACAGCTGCAAAAAATGGTACTTTAAAAGAAATTTTTGGAGCTGGTACTGCAGCAGTTATCAATCCTATCGTAGGGTTTTCATATAAAGATGAATATTTTGAATTGCCAAAAATGGAACACTCCATGGCGTTAGATATTAAAGAAAAACTAACTAATATTCAATATAAATTAGCCGAAGACACTTTTGGTTGGACCGTTAAGATATAGTTTGCGGTCTCAGTCTCAGTTATCAGTAAAAGTATCCGTGATAACTGTGACTGGAAACTGCGACTATTTCAATATCTCTTCAAAATTAGGTTTAAAATAATTGGGTCCTTTCATTACTTTTCCATCTTCTCGATAGATAGGTTTTCCATCTTCGCCCAATTTACTCATATTTGAGCGTTGAATTTCATCAAAAACGGCTTCTATTTTATGTTGTAGACCATGCTCTAAAATAGTTCCGCAAAGAATGTATAGCATATCGCCCAGAGCATCAGCTATTTCTACAATATCACCCTTCTGAACCGCATCGAGGTATTCTTCATTTTCTTCTTTCATCAAATTGAAACGAAGCTCATTTTTAAGCGTTCCTAAATCGGCTTTCATTTCAGAACTAACGCCTAGTCCATAGGTTTCATGGAATAATTTTACTGCATTTAATTGTTTTTGCATACTATAGAATTTATTTTACGAAAAATAGAAATTTAGAATGTAATTAATCCTTATTTTTGTAAAAAATTTTCAATATGTTTTCAACAGGTCAAATTTATTTTGCAGTTTTTTTTATCATAGCATTTGTCATCACGATGATTACTGTGTATAGAAAAGATTTAAAGGTCTTACAACCATTCTATAAAGGCACCTATTGGATTTTCATTGGTTTTTTAATTTTCATAGGACTGCTCTTTTTAATCAAAGTCTTAATGAAAGAATAATTTTACTTACATTTGAAAAACAAATCCCTAAAAAATGAGAATTCTTAAATATTTATTTCTATTATTTCTATTATTATCCATCGCTTTTGTGGTTTTTGTAGCTACACAACCTGGTGATTATAAAATAACGCGTTCTAAAGAAATAAGTATTTCAAAAGATGTTTTATTCCATTTTATTTCAGATACAACTTCTTTAAACGATTGGAGTCCGTGGGAAAAAGATGAAATTTCATTGGTAAATAAAAACATATCTTCATCTGATTCTATTGCACATACAATTATTTTAAACGAAGAGAAAAGCAGTTCTTTATTTCATTTTAAAAAAACTAAAAAAGGGACCATCGTTACTTGGGAAGTAAACGGAAAACTTGATTTAAAATTAAAAATTTTAAGCGTATTAAAAGGCGGCGCTACTAATGTAGTTGGCAGTGAACTTGAAAAAGGGTTAGATAATATTGATCATTATTTAGTTAACGAAATTGCAAACTATACCATAAAAATTAATGGATTAGTTACAAAACAAACTACCAATTATATTCAGCAAGAAACAACTTGTGCTGTAGCAGATTTTCAAAAAACCTCAAAAGCAATGTTACAAAATATGATTGCTTTTGTAACTAAAAACGATATTAAAATTATTGGATTGCCTTTCGTTATTTATAAAACAAAAAAAACAAGCGATAACAAAACCGTTTTTGCAATGTGTGTTCCTGTGGAAGAAGAAATTCTTACTACAGAAGGTAGTGAAATTTCAGGCGGTCATTATGATTCGTTTTTAGCCGTTAAAGCAACCCTAAATGGCGATTATTCTCATAATGAAAAAGTGTGGAAAGAAGCCCGAAAATATATGAATAAAAGTAAATTATCGGAAGATTTAATAGGAAAACCAATTGAGATTTACAAAGTGAGTTTACCCAAAGAAAGAAAACCTTCAAAGTGGGTTACCGAAATATATATACCTGTGAAACAAAAAATTAGCGCTCCAAAGCCTGAAAATACTGAAGTTGCTCCATCATCTGAAAGCAATTTGAATACAAATCCTGTTCAATAATTTATCTTTTTTCTTTTCCGATAAGGTGTTTTACAACCGTTTCTGCTGCATGTAAACCAAACAGTGCTGGCATCCAACTATTAGTTCCATAAAATGACTTTTTGAAATTGGTTCCATCAGTGGTCTTAATACTGGAATAATCTGGTCGTTCGTAGGAATAAACTACTTTTACTCCTTTAGAGATTCCTTCCATTTTTAAACGTTTACGAACATTTTTTGCAAGCGGACAATATTCTGTTTTACTAATATCGCGCACTTGCACTTTTTCAGCCTCAAACTTTCCTCCTGCTCCCATATTACTGATGACTTTAACCTTCTTGCGCTTACACGCTACAATCAAATTAATTTTTGGAGTCACACTATCAATACAATCTAAAACGTAATCAAATTCGGGCGAAATTAATTCAAAAGCACGTTCTGGCGACAAAAACTCTTCAATTCGAGTCAACTGTAACTCGGGATTTATATCCATTAATCGATCGCCAACAATTTTCACTTTTGGTTCACCAACCGTACTGTGCAATGCTGGTAATTGTCGATTAATATTCGTTATATCTACGACATCGCCATCTACAATTGTCATTTTACCAACACCTGCTCGAGCTAAAAATTCGGCAGCAAAACTTCCTACACCACCTAATCCAACCACTAAAACATTGGCATTATCTAACTTTTGTATTCCTTCCTCTTTAAATAATAAAGCTGCTCTTTCTTTCCACTTTGTCATATTAATGTTGAATCGTTAAATTGATGAATTGTCCAACTGAAAATCCTTGAAAAATTAGCAAAAACAATTGTTTTGATTTCTTGTACTGAAATTCCTTTTATAGAAGCTGCTTTTTCATACACTTCATAAATAGTTTCTTCAATGGTATCGGTTTCTAATAAAATTTGATTTTCGGGTGCAAAGTTAACTACTTTTTCTAAATCTGGATTACGCAATAAGTATTTTCCGAAAGAAAGATAAAAACCATTATTCAATAGTGATTGCGCTACCTGTACATTTTTTGAAAAACCGTGAATGATCATTGGATTTTCAATTTTCATTGCTTTTTTGATGGTAATTACTTCCTCAAATGCAGCCACACAATGCAAAATTATGGGTTTATTGGTTTGTTGTACGAGTTCTAATTGCTTCTTGAAAATAGCTATTTGTAATTCTAATGGAATATCAATTCGCTTATCTAAACCACATTCGCCTAATGCTAAACATTCCGACAATTGCAATTTTTCTTTAATTTTTTCCAAATCGTTTTCCAATCTATTTTCATCAATATACCAAGGATGAATTCCTATTGAGTATTTCGGAATTTCCGCATCAAACTCCCATGGATATTGATTTACTATTTCAATAACCTCTCTGTCATTTGAAAATTTATGGGTATGCAAATTGATGAATTTTGTCATGACTTTTATTTTTACAAAAATATATAAATTAGTTCACAATGTATTCGGTTTAGCTTTCGTAAATTTGCAGCTCAATAGCACTTATGTTACAACGCGCCTTTCAAAAATACATTAATAACTTCAGAGGATTTTCAAGAGAAATTTGGATTCTTGCACTCATTACTTTTATCAATCGTGCAGGCACAATGGTATTACCCTTCTTATCAAAATATCTCAAAGAAGACTTACATTTTTCGTATAGTCAAGTAGGATGGATTATGGTAAGTTTTGGATTAGGATCGATGCTTGGTTCTTGGCTCGGTGGAAAGTTATCGGACAAGATTGGGTTTTATAAAATAATGATTTTTAGTTTATTAACTAGCGGAATTGGTTTTTTTGTCTTGCAAAAAATAACCAGTTATTATGGCTTATTAATCGCAATTTTCATCATTATGGTCATTGCAGATATGTTTAGACCTGCCATGTTTGTATCTCTTGGAGCCTATGCAAAACCTGAAAATAGAACTAGAGCTTTAACTCTTGTACGTTTGGCGATTAATTTAGGATTTGCGGCGGGACCAGCTCTAGGCGGTCTATTAATCATGAGCGTAGGCTATAAAGGATTGTTTTGGGTAGATGGAGCTACATGTATTTTAGCTATTCTGATTTTTTGGATAAAAGTAAAAGAAAAGAAAAAGTCTGCTTATTCTGATAAAGAACATCCAGGAGAAGTGTTAACCCATTCTGTGTTTAAAGATGCACCCTTTTGGATTTTTCTAATGATTTGTTTGATTTCAGGAATCATGTTTTTCCAATTGTTCACCACCATTCCGTTGTATCATAAAGAGCAATTCAATTTATCGGAATTACAAACCGGTTTACTCTTAACCTTCAATGGTATCCTGGTTTTTTTCATAGAAATGCCATTAGTTAGCTATATCGAAAGAAATAAAATTAATAAACTTAGAGCTATAAATTTAGGCGGTTTATTAATGACCATAAGTATGTTTCTGTTGCTAATTAATAATTGGGTAGGCATATTAATTATCATGATGCTATTCATGACCTTTGCCGAAATGTTTGCCTTTCCTTTTTCTAATTCCTTTGCCATGAGTCGCGCACCAAAAGGGCACGAAGGACGCTATATGGCTATTTTTACCATGACCTATAGTATGGCGCATATTTTAAGTGCCAAAACCGGAATGACAATTATCGATAATTTTGGTTATCAAGCTAATTGGTTTTTTATGGGAACTCTTGGATTAATTAGTGTTTTTCTTGGGCTATGGGTGTATAAATTAATCAATAATAAAAAATAAACCATGTATAAACTACTTGCCAAATTAAACAAAATCATTTTACCAAGTTTTACTAAACAAGGATTAGATCCTATCAAAGCAAAAAAATGGCAAATGGCATTGATAGGCTATCGGTATTATATAACTTGTAGAGCTTTAGATAATTAAATTAAAAAGCAATAATTTTTTAAATTTCAATTTGCATATCTACTAAAATTATCTATATTTGCACTCACAAAAAAGGCCTCGTGGCGCAACTGAATAGCGCATCTGATTACGGCTCAGAAGGTTACTGGTTTGAATCCAGTCGAGGTCACTATAAGCTCTGCAATGCAGGGCTTTTTTTATAAAATGAAATTCATTTCTTCTTTTATAAAATATTAACTACCTTCGAAAAAAAAGAATGTCAATAGCAGATCGTGTTTTACAAGTAGAAGCGTTATATAGTAAACTTGAACTTGAAATAAAAGCTTTTCAAGAACAAACTAAACTAGGTTGTGTTGCTGGCTGTGGCAAATGTTGCAATAATCCAGATATCGATGCTTCACCACTTGAATTTTTACCTTGGGCTTATCATTTGTATTTAAATGGTAAAGCTGAAACAATACTAAATCAACTAAACGCAACTACTGAATTGACTAAGTGCTATATCTACCAACCTTTTTCGGAATTTGAAGGCGATAAAGGGAGTTGTTCAGACTATAAACACCGTGGATTAATTTGTCGTCTTTTTGGTTATGGTGCAACAAGTGATAAATATGGTAAACTGCGATTAGTTACCTGTAAAATCATTAAAGAAGGTCAAAAAGTTAATTTTGATCAATCAACTATTTCAATAAACGAAGGACTTTCGGTACCCATATTTACTGACTATTACATGAATTTGTCGCAAATTGATTTTCAATTAGGAAACGTTGTGGTTCCTATTAATAAAGCATTAAAATTAGCCTTAGAAGAAGTTTTGCAATATTATGCCTATCGCCCACTTCCAGAAGGACATAAAGATATTGTCTAAAAGCCACATTTTATTACTTTTACAGCATGAAACAATTAGTAATCATAGGAAGTGTTTGGCCAGAACCAACATCAACTGCTGCAGGAAATAGAATGTTGCAACTTATTGCGTTGTTTCAAGAAAAAGATTATTCCATTACTTTTTTATGTTCGGCTTCACCATCAGAATTTTCATTTGATTTGAATCAGATTTCTGTTGAGACCCAATCAATACAATTAAATGACAGTAGCTTTGATTTACTTATTCAAAAACTTAATCCGGCTGTTGTGCTTTTTGATCGCTTTATGACTGAAGAACAGTATGGCTGGCGTGTTATGGAAAATTGTCCGAATGCCCTTCGGATTTTAGATACTGAAGATCTACATTTTTTAAGAAAAGCAAGAGAACAGGCATTCAAACAAAATCGAGCATTGGTTTTTGAAGATTATATTTCGGATACTTTTAAGAGAGAAATGGCCTCGATTTATAGATGTGATTTAACTTTGTTGATTTCGGAATATGAAATGCAATTGGCTACTGAAATATTCAAAATCGATCCAACTCTTTTATATTATTTACCTTTTTTGTCGGATGAAATAAATACCAATGTTCCGAAATTTGGAGCACGAAAGCATTTTGTAAGTATTGGCAACTTTTTACACGAACCCAATTGGCAAACCGTTTTACAACTAAAAAAATATTGGAAATCGATTAAAAAGCAGCTTCCCGAAGCCGAACTTCATGTGTATGGTGCTTATGTTAATGAAAAAGCAAAGCAATTGCATAACGAAAAAGAAGGCTTTTTAATTAAAGGACGAGCCGAAACAGTTGCATCTGTATATTCAAAAGCGAGTGTTTTATTAGCGCCTATTCCCTACGGAGCTGGCTTAAAAGGAAAATTATTTGATGCAATGTCATTAGGATTACCTTCTGTAACTACTTCAATGGGAGCTGAAGGAATGAATGGTGCTTTGAGTTGGAACGGATTTATTGCTGCTGATGAAAATGATTTTATTGCAAAATCAGTTGAATTGTATACTAATATATCACTTTGGGAAACCGCTCAAAAAAAGGGTTATGAAATCATTAAAAAGCGATTTAAAACAAGTTTATTTGCAGCTGATTTTATGAATAAAGTGGAATATCTTCAAGAAAATTTAACAACACACCGAAACCAAAATTTCCTAGGACAAATTGTACAACATCAAAGTCTTCAAAGTACAAAATATATGAGCAAGTGGATTGAAGCGAAAAATAGTTGACAGTCGCAGTATTCAGTCGCAATATATCACTGAAAACTGAGACTGAGACTGAATACTTTTTACCCATGAATCGTTTCCGATTTTCCGTAGCTTGCAATAACTTTAGCTTCAAACTCTAGCCATTCTTCCCACCGTTTTTTAACGTCGTAACCTTCTTCAGCTAATTCATGTGCAAATTGTAAAAAAGAAGTATAATGATTGGCTTCAGAAATCATTAATTCACGATAAAAAACAGCTAATTCTTCATCTTTTATATTATCGGAAAGCACTTTAAAGCGTTCGCAACTTCTAGCTTCAATCATCGCAGCAAACAACATGCGTTCCACAATTAAATGCTTACGATTACCCGGTTTCATAAACTTAAATAAATCATTTACATAACTATCTTTTCGTTCACGTCCTAAAACCCAACCTCGCGCTTTAATAATTTCGTGGACTTGTTCAAAATGATCCATTTCCTCTTTTGAAATCTTCGTCAATTCTGTAGTAATTTCAGTAAACTCTGGCAACATATTGATTAACATAATCGCATTGGAAGCTGCTTTCAATTCGCACCAAGCGTGATCGGTTAGAATTTCTTCTAAATTTTCTTCAGCAATGTTAGCCCATCTTGGGTCGGTTGGTAATTTTAAACGAAACATTTAATTATTGAATGAAGATTAATGATTTCAGAAAACAAAATTAAGAAGATTAAAGTTGTAAACCTAAATTAGAAACATCCCAATTTTTATCAAGATTATAACCAATGTGTCCTTTAACTATTTCTAAAGGACAATCGAAATTATTGGTATACAAACCACCGGTTCCTAATCCTTGTGGCATTGTATTATTTAACGTGTACGTAAATTGTGCAATCGCATTTAAACCTATATTACTTTCCAAAGCCGAAGTTATCCACCAGCCGATATTATGTTTTTCGGCCAATTCAATCCATTCTAAAGTTCCTTTAAAACCGCCAACTAAACTTGGTTTTAAGATGATGTATTTGGGTTTAATTTTTGCTAATAAAGACTCTTTCTGTTGGATTCCGAAAACCCCGATTAACTCTTCGTCTAAAGCGATTGGAATTGGTGTTGATTTGCATAGCTCTGACATGATGTCAGTCTGATTTTTTTGAATAGGTTGTTCAATACTATGTATTTTAAATTCAGATAGTTGAATTAATTTATTTAAAGCTTCATTTGAATTAAAAGCACCATTAGCATCTACACGAATTTCAATCGTTTTTGGATCAAAATTTTGACGAATAAATCGCAATAAACCTAATTCTTTTTCAAAATCAATAGCGCCAATTTTCAGCTTAATACACGAAAATCCTTGTGCTAATTTTTCTTCAATTTGGGTTTTCATGAAAGACTCCACTCCCATCCAAACGAGACCATTTATCAACATATTGGATTTTCCTTCTGTAAAGTTTGAAGAAAATAATTCGAAAGGAGTTTTAGATTGCAATGACAAAAATGCCATTTCTACACCAAATTGAATCGATGGAAATTCAAGTAGTGTATCCCATAATTTATCCTTTCCTAAATTAATATTTTCACACACCCATTGCAATTTTTCTTCGTAATCTGGACGATCATCAATAGATAATCCTCGCAACAAACCACATTCACCTACTCCAATTGTACCATTTTCTTCCAATAGTAAAAACCAAGTTTCTTTTTCCGTCATCACACCACGTGAGGTGCCACTTGGTCGATTAAAATGGAGAATGTATTTTTTATAGATTGCTTTCATATGTTTTGCTACTAAGGCGTCAAGTCTCGAAGTATTTTACTCTAAAATTCTTAAAATTTTCTTGAAATCATCAACATTCAAACCTTTTGATTTGTAAAAATCTATATCAAATTTTGCTTGTTGAATCCAAGAAGTTTTTACGTCTATATTATTACTCTTATATTTTTTATGTATTTCTTTAGCTTCAGAAAGCTCATCATTAAACACTAAAGCATTTGCATATTTTAACTGATACCATAATTGATTAGTATCTAATTGAATAGCTTTAAAAAAAGACTCTTTAGCTTTAACATATTGTTTTGTTTCTATGTAAATATCTCCTAAAGCACTGTAATCTTTAGCTTGTGCCCATTTGTTTTCTACAATTTCATTAATAATATAATCTATTGCTTTTTGATGTTGATTTTTCTTGTATAAGTCCCAAGCTGTTTTTCTTTTAAACTCTAAAAAATCGTTCATTTGTTTGGTATTTTGAATAGCTATAAGGGAAAGATTCTGAATTATATTTGTTTTTTCAGACGATAATAAATCCTTAAACTCATTAAATTTAAATTTATCAATAATTAAATTGATTAATTCTCCCGAAAAAATTTCTTTTTTAGAAAGAGAACTTACAAAATTCAATCTTGAAATTTCTGTTTCAAGTTCTTTTTTGTTTTGTTTTGTCCAACCTCTACTGGCTTTATAATCGACCCAAGGCACTACTTCTAAGACAATTTTTTGATTCAATAACCAGTTTTGACTTTCAAATCCGAACCATAAATTAGGAATATTGGTTAAACAAGTTGAAGACGTAGAAATTAACTTAACCTCTTTATTCACTTTCTCTTTTTGCTCAAAACATGCTTTGTCAGATAATCCATCTTTGAGGAATTGATTGGCTTGATTTGATTCATTAAATATCGCATAAGTACATTTATCATCGCCTGAAATCGCTGAAGTCAAATGAATTGCTCCGGCAGCTCCCTGACTGATGCCTGTTGGATCTGGAATGGCTTTTAATACTGAAACCAAACTTGAGGTTAATTTTTGACCTTCGTCTAAAAGTGTTATTCTGAAGACAAATTCAGTTGTACCAGAAGGCAATTCTTCGGTTTTGATAAGGGCACGTTTTCCCGCAGTGACTACAATTTCTTTAGATGTAGCCCTTTCTTTATCCCAAAATCCGTCTTTTTGAGAGTAACCCGATATTGAAAACAATATAGCTGTTGCTATGTAATATAGTTTATTCATTATGATATTTTAATTTAAACACAAATTGCACGAATTACTAAGTGCCTATGTGTTTAATATCTATTCAATTTTTGTACCAAAGTCTATAAATCGATGCTTTGCCCTATTTCTAATAACATTAAATCTTTCCCTTTTTGGAAGAATTTTCGTTTGGCTTCTTCGTGATTAATTTCGATATAACCGAATGTATCGTAATGATAACCCAATATTTTATCGCATTCTACATAATCTGAAGCGATAATGGCATCTTCCACATCCATTGTAAAATTACTTCCGATAGGCAAAATAGCCAAATCTAATTTGGTACGAAGTGGAATTAATTTCATATCCATTGTTAAAGCCGAATCGCCTGCAATGTAAATGTTTTTATGCTCGCCTTCAATTACAAAACCACCTGGTTGCCCACCATAACTCCCGTCAGGAAAAGAGGAGGTATGAATCGCATTTACATATTTGACATTTCCAAACTCGAAATCCCAACTTCCACCATGATTCATTGGATGGTAAGTAAACCCTTTATTTCCATAATGCGAAGCAATTTCATAGTTTGATACTATTACCGCATCTGTTCGCTTTGCAATAGCTTCTACGTCTAAAATATGGTCTTGATGCGCATGTGTCAACAAAATATAATCGGCTTCCAGTGTATTGATATCGATATGAGACGCTTTTGGGTTACCCGAAATAAAAGGATCAACCAAAATATTTACATCTTTTACTTTAATTCCGATACAAGCGTGTCCGTAAAATGTGATTTTCATAGTTTTAGGATAGGATTTTAAATTTATATTTTATATTATAAAGTTAACCAAAATAATAGACTTAATGCAAAAGTGGTTAAAGCTACTTTTTTGAGTTCTGGATCAAAGTCTTCATATTTTTCTGATTTATTTATTTTACCTATATGCATAAGCAACGGAATATTAATAATTAAAACAGGTATTGCCGTAATCTTAACAATCAAACAAAACACAATAAACATGATTGAAGCAATTGAAATACAAGCTTCATGATATTTCTTAGCCCAATTTAGCCCCATTTTTACCACTAAGGTGTTTTTACCAGCGACTTTATCATTTTCAATATCGCGCATATTATTCAAATTAAGCACCGCTACACTCAACAATCCGATGGAAGATGCTGGTAGGAACAATTTCCAATCAATAAAATGTGTAAATAAAAAATTAGAACCAATTACCGAAACCCATCCAAAGAACACAAATACAAACAAGTCACCAAAACCGCTGTAGCCATAAGCTCCTTTTCCTACTGTATACTTTATTGCTGCTCCGATTGAACCAATTCCTAATAAAATAAAAATCAAACTAAATATAAAATTTTCTTTACCGAAAGCAGTATAAATCAATCCTAAAGACATTAAAAAAGTGATGAGAACAGTAATTATAACAGCTCTTTTCATTTGTTCGGCTGAAATGATTCCGGCTGCAACCAGTCGTTTTTCACCAATTCTGTTAGCATCGGTGCCTTTTACACCATCACCATAATCATTAGCATAATTGGACAACACTTGTAAACCTAAGGTAGTTAACAATGCTAAAACTACTATGCGCCAATCGGAATGCCCTTGATAATATGCATAAGCACTTCCCACAATAATTCCGGAAACAGAAAGCGGCAAAGTGCGAAGTCTAGCGGCTTGAATCCAGGGTTTTAAATTATTTATCATTACATTAGGAATACGATCAATATCGTTATTATATTTAGTGCCAAATTAAAATAAAGAAACAAACTATTCTTGTTCTTAAAAATTGCATAGGTGTTTATAATTGGCAAAAGAAACAACATTGCAATCATAGGAAACCAAAGGATTTCTGAAAGCACACCTATAATAGTATATTTATAAACATCAATTGTTTTACAAAGTAACCAATATGATAGGATTAAAATATTAAAAACTACAAAAAGTTTTTTATTTGTGATTACTTTTTCCATACAATGTCTATTTAATTTTACAAATCAATCTTAAGGCAAATATTTCTTTTCAAAATTAGGCTTGCGCTTTTCTAAAAACGCATCTCTTCCTTCTTTTGCTTCGTCAGTCATATAGGCTAAACGCGTAGCTTCTCCTGCAAAAACTTGTTGTCCTACCATGCCATCATCGGTTAAGTTCATGGCAAATTTTAGCATTTTAATAGATGTTGGTGATTTTGCTAATATTTCTAGTGCCCATTCATAAGCGGTTGATTCTAATTCATCATGCGGAATTACAGCATTTACCATACCCATTTCAAACGCCTCTTGAGCAGAATAATTTCTGCCTAAAAAGAAAATCTCACGCGCTTTTTTCTGTCCGACCATTTTTGCCAAATAAGCAGAACCATAACCACCATCAAAACTGGTTACATCGGCATCGGTTTGTTTAAAAATAGCGTGTTCTTTACTGGCTAAAGTTAAATCACAAACCACATGAAGTGAATGTCCGCCACCAACAGCCCAACCTGGAACTACACAAATCACTGCCTTTGGCATGAACCGAATCATTCGTTGTACTTCTAAAATATTTAAACGATGATAACCGTCTTCGCCTACGTAACCTTGATGTCCACGAGCTTTTTGATCGCCACCACTGCAAAAACTCCAAATTCCATCTTTTGAACTTGGTCCTTCGGCTGAAAGTAATACCACTCCTATTGAGGTATCTTCTTGGGCATCATAAAAAGCTTCAATTAATTCTTTAGTGGTTTTAGGTCGAAATGCATTTCTAACATCAGGTCTATTAAATGCAATTCGGGCTACGCCATCACATTTTTTATAGGTAATATCTTCAAATTCTCGAACGGTTTTCCAATTTATAGTTGACATTTTTAATAATTTTTATCAAAAATACTTCAAAAATACTTTAATTTGCAAAAGCAGATGACATTTTTATAAATTCGTAATTAATTACTAATTTGAGTAAGTAGTTTGTTCAAAAAAAACAGTAAAATAATACATGAAATACAAATCGGACTTTAGTGAAATTAATTTTTTTATACCTCTATTTCCTGCAGTTCTTATATCGCTTATTGCTTTTTTATCAGGAGATTCTATTGAAATGGTTTTGGCACCAATTGGTATTCTAATTTCATTTTTAAGTGTATTAATCACGGTTACCTTTTTTACTACGTATTACGAAATTCAAGAAAACGTATTACTTGTTGCTATGTTTTTTTACAAAACAAAAATTAAAATTTCAGAAATTAGAACCATAAAATATTCCAATTCTATAATAAAAACAAATTTTTACAAACCAGGATTTCATCACAAAGGGATAGAAATTGTTTATCACAAATACGACGATATTTTTATCTCACCTGAAAAAAGAGACCAATTAATTGCCAAATTATTAGAAATAAACCCAAATATTACGATTAAGAACTAACTATATGTTGAACAGAATAATTATTTTAAGCCTTAGTTTATTATTTATCCATTGCTCAAAAAAACCAGACGAAAAAAACGAGTCTACTCTAAAAGATAAAGATGGAAACATTTCAGAATATGCGGTTAATTTTACCCCTTTGAGTACCGTTTATAAGAAAAAAATGTCCGATGATATTGAGTATTTTTATAATAAAAAATTCAATTCAAAAGATTTTAGTGGCGGATTTTTAGTAGCAAAAAATGGAGAAATTCTATATGAAAACTACAGTGGTTTTGCCTATAAAGAAAAAAGAGATTCTATAAAAAAAGACACGCCTATTCATCTTGCTTCGGTAAGTAAAGTAATAACAGCCGTTACCGTTTTAAAATTAGTAGATCAAGATAAAATTGAATTAGATGCATTTGTAAGTGAATATCTTCCAGAATTTCCGCACAAACAAACAACAATCAGAATGTTGCTAAACCATCGAAGTGGACTGCGCAATTATGCTTACTTTTCAGATGATAAAAAAGTTTGGGACAAAAAGAAAAATCTCACTAATAAAGATGTATTAACCTTATTAGCTACAAAAAATATCGGTTTAGAATCTACTCCAGGAACTCGATTTGGCTATTGCAATACAAATTATGCACTTTTAGCCTTAATTATTGAAAAGGTTACTGAAAAATCGTATCCAAAAGTATTGCAAGAGATGGTATTTGACCCTTTAGGTATGAAAAATACTTTTGTCTTTAATGATTTAAAATATAAAGATAATGTATGTCAGTCTTATAAAAACAATTATTTAAGATTGGCTTTTGAATATTTAGATCAGGTGTATGGTGATAAAAACATCTATTCTACACCGCGTGATCTATTAAAATTTGACTTAGCCTTATATTCTGAAGATTTTTTAAGTAAAAAAATGAAATCTGAAATGTTCAAAGGTTATAGTTATGAACGAAAAGGTACCAAAAATTATGGTTTAGGAATTCGTATGTTAGAATTTGAAACCGGACAACATTATTATTTTCATAACGGATGGTGGCATGGCAATACATCATCATATGTTACTTTGCAAAAAGATTCTGTAACGATTATTGCTATTTCAAATAAGTTTTCAAAAAAACCATACCAAACGAAGCGATTAGCAACTAAATTTGGTGATTATCCATTTGAATTTGATGATAGTGAAGGCGAATAATTAAGTTAGTAATTCTAACTTAAAATATCTTATCATAAACAAAATTGTAACGATATTAATGAGTAAACTTAGCCAATAATAGTAATTACTTTCTTCAGTATTAATAGCAATTTCATACAAATTTAAAAGGGGTAAAATGACTACTGCTATCCAAATGGGAATCCAAATGATTTTGGTTTCAAATCCGATGAAATGAATGGTTTCTAAATTTTGAAAAATAGCAACAAACGTTAACATAAATACGATTATGCTTAAAACAAGATACCATTTATTCTTTTTTGTCATGTTACACCAAATAAATTCCGTCTTCTTTGATTTCGATTAATTGTTGTTTGTATAAATTTCCAACGGCTTTCTTAAAATTCTTTTTACTCATTTTCAATACCGTTTTAATATCTTCTGGATGCGAATGATCTGTCAATCGCAAGAAACCACGATTTGATTTTAATTCGTCTAAAATTATTTGAGAAGAAGGCTCAATTGCGGCTACTCCTACTTTTCGCAACAACACATCAATCTTTCCGTCAGGGCGAATGTTTTTAATATAACCAATAGTTTTCATTCCTGGCTTTACCTCAGTATACACTTCGTTTTTATAAGCTAAACCTTTGTATTTCTGATTAATGATGACATTAATTCCGCCATCAGTAATATGTGAAATTAAAATATTAACTTCCTCGTTTGGCTCTAAATCAACATTTTCATTGATTAAATACTTATTGGTTCTACTAGAAGCTACTAATCGATTGGTTTTTTCATCTAAATGCATATAAACCAAATAGCGCTTTCCAACTTCCATTGGGCGTGCTTGTTCTTTAAACGGAACAAATAAATCTTTCTCTAATCCCCAATCTAAAAAGGCACCAAACTCATTCATGTAATTTACTTTTAAATGGGCAAATTCATTCAGTTTAATATAAGGTTTAAGTGTAGTAGCTACAGGACGCTCTTCGTGATCAAGATATATAAATACCGTTAAATCATCGCCAATAGAAAATTCTTTTGGAACATATTTATTAGGCAACAAAACATCATCTTCTTGTGTTTCTTCACTTCCTAAAAATAATCCAACTTTAGTATCTCGTAAAATTCGTAAGGTATTGAACGCTCCTATTTGTAACATAATGCAATTAAATAAAGTGCAAATATAGTGTTTTTGATATCGGATTAATTAGATATTCAGAATTCGGCAATTAAATTCCGATTTCTACTTGGAAACGAACATACCAGTTTTGCTTGTTACTTCCATCAAAATAATCTAAATCAGATAACGTTACTTCACCTTGCAGTTTAAAAGCATGTTCCCATAAATATTTGGTAACACCCAAGGTAAATTGCTTAGAATAGGGAGTCAAAGCTTTAATATTATTATGCATATTTTGGGTAGAAAAACGTCCAATTATTTCATAATTCGTTGGAAAAACATAACTTAGTTGATAATCCATTCCACTTCCAACAGGAACGTAATTGAACTGAGTGTTATTCTCTGGATTAAAAGCAACAGGATCATTTGCGGTGCGCGACATATAAGATGACATTAAGCTCCAACCATTATATTTCAGCATGGCATCTAACAAAACGGATTTCATGGTTTTCTGCTCAAATAAATCCTCTCCCAGCTGCCCTTGCGTTCTTCTTGCTAAATTATTTTGATGAAAAGCACCAGAAACTAATAATTTAGGTTTTTCTTCTCGAGCTATATCTCCTTCAAAATTAGTTCCGTCCTTTTTGAATGACCCAAAAGGCATTAATTCAATTTTTCCCGTAAAAGCCACACCATTATCAGCCGATTTTGTCCAGTTTCTCCCTTCTCCAGTTGAAACTGCTGTTTTGATATTATAAGAAAACTTATCTTTAATTTCATTTAAATAATAGGCTTGAAAACCAAAATCTCTATCAATGGTAAATCGAGCATTATTAATACTTCGATCAGTTAATTGAAGTGCGCCTGAAGAATTTACTCGTTGACGATTTCCAGGTAATTTAGTTTGACCAAACAAAAATGTCCAATGTTTATTGGGTCGATAAAAAACGGCTGCATCTCGAATAATGTTTATATTTTCACCATCTTGAGCCTCACCTACATCACCTGGTGCAAAAGATAATTGAATTACATATAAGAATTTTGGATTGCCCACATAACCATCAAATCGCAAACGCAATCTTCTAATTTCGCCTGAATAAGCAGCAACGGAATCTTCATCTTGAATAAAAGTTACTCTATTTTGCATTCTAAAACGAATATTCAACTGAAACAAACTATCAGGTGAAGTAATTCCTAATCCCTTTCCAAAACTATAATAAGGCAATGCATCTAACTTTAAATCATTATCCTTAGTTGTAACCTTTACTTCTTGGGCATTTAAAATCGAAATTGAGAACAGAATTAATAAAAAGATTCCTTTTTTCATTACTTAATTTAGTGTTTAATTTTTACAAAAATACTATTTAACATTGAAGTAAATAGTACCTTTGCAAAAATTAATGCTATGTCAAACATCTATATTGGATATCATTTTGAAATTAATCCTTTGGAATTAGGGAGTGAAATTTTAATCGCCGAATTAGGAGAAAAAGCTTTTGAAAGTTTTATTGAAACCGAAACTGGAATTTCTGCCTATGTTCAAAAAGATTTGTGGAGCGAAACTATTTTAGAAGATATTCAAATTTTAGCGAATCCTGAATTTACTATTTCATATTCGTTTGAAGAAATTGAGCAAGTAAATTGGAATGAAGAATGGGAAAAAAACTTTGAAGCTATTGAAGTAGATGGAAAATGCCATGTAAGAGCTCCTTTCCACGAAAAAACTAATGCCGAATATGATATTGTAATCGAACCTAAAATGAGTTTTGGAACAGGGCATCATGAAACGACTCACATGATGATTCAACACATTCTTGAAACTGATTGTACCCATAAAAAAACACTAGACATGGGTTGCGGCACAGCAATTTTGGCCATTTTAGCCGAAATGAAAGGTGCTCAACCAATCGATGCGATTGATATTGATAATTGGTGTTACTTAAATTCTATCGAAAATGCAGAACGTAATAATTGTAAGCATATTTCAGTGTATGAAGGTGATGCGGGTTTGCTGGTTGGAAAAAAATATGACATCATAATTGCTAACATCAATCGTAATATTTTATTGAACGATATGCAAACTTATGTTGATTGTTTAAACGAAAATGGACTGTTGTTTTTAAGTGGTTTTTATACCGAAGATATTCCTGTAATTTCAGAAAGTTGTTTGTCAAAAGGACTTACTTACGAAAAACAATTTGAACGAAATAATTGGGTCGCTTTAAAATTTACAAAATAGAATTTTGAGTTTTCCTTATTAAATTTTATTTTTGTTAGATCAATTACAATCTAAAAATGAGCACCATAGAAAAAGTACAAGAAGACGTTTTAGTAGAAGAAGCAGTTGGTACTAACAACGAAATTGTATTGCACAATGACGATGTAAATACCTTTGACCATGTTATTGAAACCTTAATACGTGTTTGTAAGCACGATGCGCTTCAAGCAGAACAATGTGCTTTACTTGTTCATTATAAAGGAAAATGTACCGTAAAAACCGGAACTATTGAAGAATTAAAACCGCAATGTTCGGCACTTCTAGATGCTGGATTGAGTGCAGAAATTATATAAAAAAAGTCCCGATAAATCGGGACTTTTTTATGAAGTCATTTTTCCAAGTCACTAACATTTTTGATGATGGTATTTGCACAACCACATGTCAAATTTTATATATATAGCGTAGCTTCCATAGTATTTGATTTAAATTCTATTGAAAGTTACAAAAACTAAAGCCAACAGCAGGGTAAAATTTGCTATTTTATAGAAACTTTAATGAGGTAAATAATCTTTTAATAAACCATAAATATACGTTCCTAACAAAGCACCTATAAACACTACCGCAACAGCATAAGTTCCTGTGCCTAACAATATAAATATTGGCCCCGGACAACTGCCGACTAAAGCCCATCCTAAACCAAAAAGTGTTCCACCTATAATATAACGCCAAAAACCTCGCTCCTTTTCAATAATAGCAATAGGAAAACCGTTAAAATCTTTGAGTTTTTGCTTCTTTATAATTTGTATTCCAATAATTCCAGTAAACAGAGCTGTTCCAATGATTCCAAACATATGAAACGACTGAAAATGAAACATCTCATATATTCGATACCAAGAAACGGCTTCGGCTTTGGTTAAAACAATTCCGAAAAAAACGCCTGTTAAAAAAAATCTTGCTAACTTCATCTTATGTTGTTTTAAAAATTAAAGGCAATAAATAATGCGCCATTAGTAATCCACCAATAAAAAATCCAATTACAGCTACAAGTGATGGTAATTGTAAATTACTCAATCCTGAAATAGCATGCCCAGATGTACATCCACCAGCATAACGTGTTCCAAAACCAATTAATAAACCGCCAATCAGTAATATAGCAAAGCCCTGTGGTGTTTGTAATGTTTCAATACTAAATAGTGCATCAGGAAGTAATTTACCGTTTGGTGCATCAATACCTAGTGATTGTAATTGTGTTACGGTAGCTGGATTTAAATTAACACCGCTTCCATTTGACAAAAAATGATAAGCTATAAATCCACCAACAAGCGCTCCCAAAACAACGGCTAAACTCCATCTTTGTTCTCTCCAATCCATTTTAAAAAAAGAACTAAATTTTCCGGCACCAGCCATTGAACAAAGCGTTCGTAAATTAGATGACATTCCGAACGATTTTCCAAAATAAATTAAAATAAGCATGGTCATCCCGATTAAAAATCCAGATATAGACCAATGCCAAGTACCATAAATAATTTCCATATTTTTTTGCAAATTTGTACAAAAATAGAAATTAAGATTGGTTTAAATGTAACTAATGTTACAAAATAGCCTAATTTTGAACTATAAAATTTTACAATTAATGAAAAAGTTTTCAATCGAAATTAAATGGGGTATTATTGCTATTATTATTTTTTTAGCATGGATGACTTTAGAAAAAGAATTAGGATTTCATGATGAAAAAATAAAATGGCAACCACTATTCAACTTGTTGTATATTTTTCCAACGTTTTTAGTCTATTATTTAGCACTTCGAGAGAAAAAAATAAAATATTATCAGCAGACAATGAATTGGAAACAAGGATTAATTTCTGCAATTATTATATCCTTTATTGTTGTTCTTTTTAGTCCGATAACCCAGTTTATTACCCACGAATTTATAAGTCCAGATTTCCTTGAGAATACAATAAACTACACAGTAAGTAGAAAAAAATTAACATTATCGGCAGCAAAAGAATATACTACCTTAACCAGTTCAATTTGGAAAAATATTTCGGATGGATTATCATTTGGAGTAGTAATTGGCGCGATTGTTGCTTATCTTTTAAAAACAAATACAACATCAACTTCAAAAAAATAAAAAGATGAAATATTTAGCATTAATAGGAACTGCACTATTATTTACCAGTTGTGTAAGTACAAAATCTACTATAAAAAACATAGACAATAGCGCAAAGAGACCTTCTTATGCAAATGAAATGTATCTCATTACAGAATATGCAGAAGATTCTAACTATGCATTTGATGCCGATTATCCCATCAATATTGGTTTTATTCATGATAAACAAGAAGAAATAAACGTCTATTACTTTTTTAATGGTTTAGAAGGACCAAATGGGGAGAAAATTAATTTTAAGAAAATAGAAACATGCTGCCCATTTCCTACAAAAAACACCACGATGGGAGCCGGAACACTAAGTATTTATGAAGTTTCATTAGAAGGAACTACTAAAAAATTCACAATCTATATCAACACATTTGAAAAAGGAAAATTGATTTGTCCAAAAGGATTGAAAATCAAAAAAAAATCAACGATAGAGTAAGAAATCCTTTTTTAGAGTCTGTAACATAAGTAACCTTTTAAATAGCTATTTAGAAGGTTTTTCTTTTTATATTTGCAACTTCAAAATCAACACAAATGAATTTACATAACATACCGCAAATTAAACATACTGAAAGTGGTAACTTTTTTTT